>VTLG01002062.1_pt1 | contig 11371 bp, 21 predicted proteins | sample 4694571 | NCBI WGS metagenome assembly VTLG01 (sample SAMN12604809, study PRJNA352737) | marine metagenome | biome: ENVO:00000447; feature: ENVO:00000209|ENVO:00000569|ENVO:01000036; material: ENVO:00002151; isolation source: viral sequences binned using virsorter ... | reverse complement strand
ATGGATAAAGACGAAATTATAAGAATATGCAAAAACGCAGGGGGGGTGGAGCAGGTTGCTAACAGATTAGGTGTATCACGACAGGCAATCTACCAGTGGGAAGAAATCCCAATTAAAAGGCTAGTTGAGTTTTCAAATATAACACGGGTGAAACGTAGTGAGCTTCGACCCGACATTTTTATAGGAGAAGATAATGTCTAAGACCGATTCGCAAAATACCAAAATTTTGGCTTATTTAAAAAAAGGAAATAAGATTACTTCCTTTGGTGGTCTTGAGTTGTTTGGGACTTTAAGGCTTGGTGCAAGAATTTTTGAGCTAAGAAATAAAGGTCACGCAATTAAGACTGAAATAATTGAAACTAAAAGCGGTAAAAAGATCGCAGAGTATAGTTTGTAAAATTGCTGAAATACCGAAATAAAAAAACCGAAGTTGACGGGATTATGTTTGACTCAAAGGCTGAGGCGAAAAGATATACGGAATTGAAGTTGCTGGAAAAAGCCAACGCAATTTCTGATCTGAGGCTTCAGCCTAAATTTGATTGCGTCATTAATGGGAAAAAAATTTGCTCATATAGAGCCGACTTTGATTATTATGAATACGATAAATATGTCTGCGAAGATGTGAAGGGTTTTAAGACCCCAGTTTATAAGCTAAAGAAAAAGCTAGTCGAGGCACTGCATAATGTCAAAATTGTAGAGGTGCGGAGATGAACTGCCCACAATGCCACGGCAAAGGGCAAATTAATCAAATGCCTTGTGACTACGATGGCTGCCACAATGGTTTTATTCATTGCTGCGATGGGGATCAGGTAACTTATAAGAATTGCCGTTGGTGTAATAAATTAGTCAACAGCGAGGATTGCTGGGCGTTGTACACTGGGGTCAGTTTGGTTTGCGAATTATGCGGAAGTGATGTTACTGGAAGAGACGATGTATAAAACTCATGGCAATACAAGAAATATTGAAAAAGTAAAAAAGAAATTTAGGAAGGGTGAGAATATGCGGAAAAGAATAAAACTATTAATTAGCAAAACGGGAAAATGCGATCAATGCGGAATAAATCTTTATGAAAACAACCGACCAGCAGAGTCGGTTTTTCCTTGTGGGATAGAGGGGTGCATTTACGATGTTTAAAACTGAAATGAATGATATCGCAAGCGAACATATCAAATATTTAAAGTCTAACAATATTTCCAGCGAAGATGCTTATGAAATGATAACTGGGAGAAATTTGCCGTTCGGGTTAGGATGGGGGGCTGTTAGGGATCGTATTATAAATTGGTATAAGGAAAACGATTTAATTCGCCAAGCAGGTATAGTATCATGCGAGGGCATAGGAAAACACTGGAGGTCAAAATGAGTAAATTACCTTATATGCCTTTTTTCGTTAGTGATTATCTTTCTGACACTGCGGATTTATCTTTAGACGCTCATGGGGCGTACTGTCTGATTCTTTTTTATACTTGGAAGAAAAAGGGTTGGCTGGAAGATGATGATAAAAAAATGGGGCGTATTTTGCGAGTGCATGGGACGGCATGGAAGCGGATAAAAAAAGAAATTTCACCCTACTTTGATTTATCAGAAGGGGTGTGGTTCCACTCAAAAATTGAGGAGGGGTTTAATCGAAATGGATATAAAATCGGTGTAAAATCGTTACAAAATCAAGATAAAATCGTTGTAAAATCCTCGCAAAAAAATTGTAACTCTTTGAAAACAAATAAAACTAGTAAAAATGAAAGGGTACAATCTAATCTAATCCAATCTAATAAGGAAGATTACCAAGCAAAAATATATGACGAAGTTCTGTCTTGGCTTGGTTCAACAGGAAAAAATATGAATGGTTGTAGAAGTTTTCTTGCAAGGCAATTACTGGTCTTTTCACCAGAAATTATTTTTGATGCTTATTGCAATTTAAAAGAACAGGATTTCCCCTATACAAAAAGAGAAAATTATTTGGTCAGTAAATGCCGTCAGATTCAAAACTTAGGTCATACAGGCAAACCAGAGGGACAGGAAGAATGGACAAAATTAAAAGTTGATAAGCGTATAAGGGAAATTGCTAAAATTACTGATTGGGAAAAGGCGATAGAAGTTCAAGAAGGTTATAACCGAAATGAAAAATGGGCTAAAGATATTGTCTGGCAGAATTAATGATTGATATTTTAAAATGATATATGTAGTAAAATTTTTTTTACAATTACGGGGTTTTTTTCTTTGTATTTTAGAGAGATGCGCTAGTAAGTTGGAAGTCTGGGCGTGGAATAAAAGATGGAATAAAGGGAATGATTGACCTAAAAGAACAATCTCAAGAAGCGTATAAATTTGCGACCCAGCAAACTTTAATTAAATGCAAACCCGATCCATTGTTGATGTGGTCTCAGAAAAAAAAGCTGAATAATGTTTTATTGGAAAGCTGCTGGGGTATAAGGAAGGCAATTAATTATCTAAGGGGCGATGTCGGGATGGTAACATTGGATTATCTGGCAATGGATTTACCTAGCGGTAATAAATCAAATAGCGATTACGAACCGAAAGACGTTAGCCGTTACATTCAATGGTCAGAAAAAATAAAAAATAGATTCGGGACAAAAAAATTGAACCAAGTAATTGATACCATCATGGAGGGTGGTTATTGCAGTCTTGATTCTTTTGAGGAAATTATTAAGGAGTATTAAAATGAAATTTAATTTTACTGCGTTTTATATTATTTTAATTGTTTTAGTAAATTGGGGATTTACAGTTGTTCCTTTAATACCGATTTTGGGTGAAATGTTTCCGCCTATGAGTCTGGCGGTGGGATTAATCTTTGTTTTGCGGGATTTTGCCCAGAGAGAAATTGGGCATAAAGTTATTGGAGCTATGCTCATAGGTGGCCTATTGTCGTATTTTATGGCCGATCCATTTGTTGCAATCGCCTCAGTAACAGCCTTTCTAATATCTGAGAGTGCAGATTGGGCAGTTTACACTTGGACTAAAAAACCTTTCGCGCAAAGAATTTTGATATCCAGCATTGTGTCTACCCCAATCGACAGTGCTGTTTTTCTCGCAATGATTGGTCACTTTTCAATTTTAGCCGTAGTTTTAATGACAATATCTAAAATGATTGGGGCTTTAATAGTATGGAAAATAGTTCATAAATGATTCATTATCACGGCACCCCGATGACGCCTAGATCGGAATTATGGGGAATGGCAGGAAGAAACTTTTGCGTTTCCTATAATGAGCCGAGAGATGTAGAAATTTGTTTACGAATTGGTCAAAGTGTAATGATTGATAATGGGGCTTTTAGCCTTTTTACCCAAAACAAAAAAATTGATTGGAATAAGTATTACAAATGGGTAGAAAAGTATATGGGACATCCTCATTGGGCTGTAGTCCCTGATGTCATTGATGGGAAAGAAGAAGATAATCTTGCATTAATCAAGCAATGGCCTCACCGAAAAGATTGCACAGCCGTTGTTTGGCATTTATCAGAATCTATTGACCATCTTCTCAAACTTACTGACTTGGGATTTGGTAAGGTAGCTTTTGGTTCTAGCGGAGACTATTGGCAAGTCGGCTCGGAGCGTTGGGAAAATAGAATCGACACAGCGTTCAATGCTTTGGCTAAAAATGGGTTGATCCCGTGGGTCCACATGATGCGTGGGCTAAGTCTTGGTGGAAAACGTTGGCCGTTTGCGTCAGCCGATAGCACGAATGTTACAATAAATCACGCTAAAAGTGGCGTCTCAGCCGAATATATGGCAAAACAAATTGACTCGACCCAGTGTCCAGTAAATTGGAAAGCAAAGCTAATTCAAAATGAGTTGATTCAAAATGTTTGAGTTGTATATGATAGTTTCTTTAATTACAAAAATAAGTTTTTATATTGAAAATAAGGAATTTATTGACACAGTGAGTAAACAAACTGAAGGGAATCCAAATTTAGAATGGGTGCATACAGGTAAGCAAAAACCAAGCCCTGATGCTAAATCCATCACGTTAAACGATTTTAAAGGGGAGCCGTTTATAATGTATAAATTAAAAAAGGGTGACAGACCCTATCATTTAAGAGATGAATAATGTCAGCGATTTTATGTCTGGCACTGAATATTTTCTGGGAAGCTAGATCAGAAGATAAATTCGGGGTAATGGCAATGGCAGCCCCGGCGATGGTTGTACTTAATCGAGTTGCTGACCCAAGATATCCCAACGATGTTTGCCAAGTAGTCAGGCAAGCAAAAAAGAATCACAATGGGTTTCCAAAAAAAAACCAGTGTCAATTTTCTTGGTATTGTGACGGCAAGAGCGATTTACCCATGAACAAAGAGGCGTGGAAATGGTCAAAACTAATCGCCAGAATGGTTCTGGAAGGAAAGATAGAGGACGTTACCAATGGGGCAACACATTATCATGCCCATTATGTAAACCCGCAGTGGAATATCAAAAAAACTTTTACAGGAAAAATTGGAAGCCATTTATTTTACCGATGGGAGCGATCTTAGTGTGTTTTGGTTAAAATATACCTGAGAAAGCTAAAACGCTTCCCATAACGCTTAAAACGGCGTACAAAGCAATTTAACGCAAACAAACCCCCCTAGAAATGCATATATTTTACTTTTTTATTAAGCAATTGAATTATTTGTAAATTAATGCTTTACAATGAAATGATTATAGAATATACTGAGTTTATGAAACAACAAGGAGAAACAAAATGGTTAAAATGATAAAAAATTGGACGCATGAAAATTGTGAGGACTTTATTATTCGGTATGACTATGACGACGCTGTCGCTGGCGGTTTTGAGGACGAGTATATTGATGCCAGCGAATTTGTCCGGATGGTCAATTATGATTTGAGAGAGGGGATCATACAGTCCCTAGATGCTTACGACGCAAAAGGGGGGTCAGCATAATGAGTATTGTAAAATCAGCAGAAATTAAAGAAAAAAACTCGCAGGATATGCAAGAGCTACTAGATGACTTTGACCTACTGCTGGATAAAGCCGTTATGTGCCGAGGTGTTCCTGACAGATTGTTTGGTGAGTTGACCACTATTTTTCAAGAACTTTTAGAAATAAAGGGGAGTAAGTAATGCAGTTTTTTATAGAATGTGACGTATGTAACGGAACTGGACAACAAACAAAAGTATCTGGCGGTTATAACTCAAGTGGGGCTTTCGTAGATTATGATGACGTAGAATGCCACGAATGCGAAGGCAAAGCAGAAATTCTTTTAACTGATAATGTGGATTTGCCAGAACTTTTCCAAGATTATGACAATATTAAGGCAATTTATAATAAAAAAGGCGAATTAATAAAAGTCGATGAAAATTTTAAAAACTTAATCAAAAGAGAGGCTTAGAAAACATAATGAACATTATAGACGTTCTTGCAGCACTTTTTGACCTTGTTGTGCATATTTTGTAGTTGACACAATTTTTCACTACCTTATATTGGGGTTTGCACCCGTGCGTCTAAAAATAGGCCACGGGATTTTTTATAGGGGAATTTATGGAAGCCGAAAAAATGGAAACCGAAAGAATTGATGTCATAGAATCCGAAAGAAATGGGACTAGGGTCTATGAGGCTCGTATAGTTGTAGAGTTTGAATCGGAAAACGATGCAGAAGGCTTTGCTGATGCGTTTATGGCTAGAGGCATTATTGGCTTGATGGATTATGACATAAATTTGCAAGTACACTGATTAACAATAATTTAGGAGTTTGAAATGCCATATGGACCGGGTACATACGGATCAAAAAGAGGTAGACCGCCAATGAAAAAGAAGGCAAAGAAAAGAAAGGCTGTTAAAAAGAAAAAATGATTAAATACAGGGGTGAATCTTTTTCTGGGGTAAATAAACCAAAAAGAACGCCAAAACATAAAACAAAATCCCACGCCGTTTTAGCTAAATCTGGAAACAAAATGAAGTTAATTCGGTTTGGACAACAAGGAGTGTCAGGTGCGGGGTCCAGCCCTAAAACAGAAAAAGGCAAAGCTAGGCAAAAATCATTTAAGGCAAGACATGGTGCTAACATTGCAAAAGGTAAAATGAGTGCAGCATTTTGGGCAGATAAAACAAAATGGTAAAAAGACCGGGATTGTACGCAAATATTCACGCAAAAAGGAAAAGAATTAAAGCTGGAAGCAATGAGCGCATGAGAAAACCGGGAACAAAAGGTGCGCCAACAAACAAAACTTTTAAACAAATTGCTAAAGCAGTAAAGAAAAAGAAAAAGGCGAAATAATGGCAGCGAGAAAAAAAAAATCTGTAAAAAAAAGCATTAAATCTGTTCCAGCAGAATTAAGGAAAGCCAGTCGTTTACACGCAAGCCAAGCTAAAAGAGTAGCAAGCTATTTAAAAAGGAACGCAAAGAAAAAGAAATGATTGATAAAACTGAAGCAATTTTAGCTCTAGGATTTGTTGTTATTTGTTTTGCAATCTTTATGATGATTTTATATTAAAGCCTCACTGCGACTACACCACCGATAGAAATGATTTAAAAAAAATAGGATAGTTAGCACAGGCAATGAAAATCACTCCGCTACACGATAAGTCGTGGTTCGTTAAATGGGGTGCTAGTTTATGTTTGATTATAGCTATCACTTGCCGAGCTTCTGGATACACCGATTGGGATATTTATTTAAGTCTTGTCGGGACATCTGGTTGGTTTTTAGTCGGTATGTGGTGGCATGACAGAAGTTTAATCTTGTTAAATGGTGTTGCGGCAACCATATTGGTAGCTGGGATAATTAATTGAGAACAACCAAAAAAGGATTCTCAGATGGTTAAAAAAAAGCGCATAAGAGCAAGAAACAGAGAAGGCCAGTATTTGGCAGACGACAAAAAAACGCCATATAGGAACGAGGCGTATAAAGAATCTTTATCTATATTAGAATCTTATAAAGATACTGTCAGCAAAAACTGGAGCATATGGTAATGGATTGGTTTGGAAGTTTATGGGAATGGCAAGACGTTTAAATCCTAAACATGACGCACATACTAGAGAAAAGATTCAGACAAGTCAGCTTGTTAACAGATTGAATTCGTTCGTTTTAAGTGGTGTTGATCCAAAAACAAAAAAGCCGATTGAAATGAGCCGAGAGCAGATTACTGTAGCGTTAGGTTTATTGAAAAAGACTTTGCCTGATTTATCAAGTGTAGAATTAAGTGGCGATGAAGCAAACCCAGTTAATTTATCATTTAATGTAAAGTATGCAGACGATAACACTCCCGAAAGCGTTTAAAGATTTAAAGGGGCCAAGTCGATATAAAGCATTTTATGGTGGCAGAGGTTCTGCTAAGTCGCATTCTTTTGCAACAGCTTTACTGATGCGTGGTGGTGAAAGCCCTTTGCGTATATTATGCGCCCGTGAGGTCCAACTAAGTATCAAGGACAGCGTTAAACAGCTACTAGACGACAAAATTAACCAATATGGTATGGCCAGCTTTTACGAAAGTTTGCAAAGCGAAATTAGAGGTAAGAACGGGACAGTATTTATTTTTGCCGGGCTTGGCAAAATGACTACAGACCAAATTAAATCAATGGAAGGTATTGATATAGCGTGGGTGGAGGAAGCCCAAACTATTTCAGACAAATCGCTTGAGATTTTAATACCAACTATTCGGAAGCAAAAAAGTGAGTTGTGGTTTTCTTGGAACCCTAGACATCAAAGCGACCCAATAGACAAAAGATTTAGAGGCGAGGTAACGCCTGTTAACTCTATTATTAAAAAGGTAAATTTTCCAGACAATCCTTTTTTCCCTAAAGAGTTAGATGAAGAAAGAGAGTTTGACCAAAAAAATAACCCAGAGCGATATGGTCATATTTGGATGGGAGATTACGAACCTACAGCAATAGGCGCAATATGGGATAGGGCTACGCTACACGCTCATAGAAGACCCGACCCACCTGAAATGAACCGCATTGTAGTAGCGGTAGACCCAGCAATAAGCGAGGAAGGTGGGGACGAACACGGCATTATAGTTTGCGGTATTGGTGAAGATAATCGGGGTTATGTGCTTGACGATTTATCGAGGCATGGCTCCCCGAAGCAGTGGGCAGAACAAACAATAGCAGCTTATGACAAGTGGTCTGCTGATGCTATAGTAATTGAGATTAATCAAGGTGGCGATATGGTTCGCCATACTTTAGAAAGCATAAGACCGGGAATAAGAATTATTGAAGTCAGGGCGACAAGAGGTAAGCACGTTAGAGCAGAACCTATCTCAGCCCTTTATCAGTTAGGGCGTGTTAGTCATGCTGGAACCTTTGACAAACTAGAAACCCAGATGTGTCAGGTTACATCTGCTGGCTATCAAGGGGATGGCTCACCAGATAGAGTTGATGCAATGGTATGGGCAATGACTGAGTTGTTTCCTAAGTTAAACAGGCAAAAACCTAAAGTAGATCATAGAGAGAATGTAAGCGCATCATGGATGGGATAACAGCAACAATGTTAACAAAAGATGTTCGGAAGAACCCAAAAAACGTAATAAAATCAATGGTGAGGTTATGCGAACGCAATGCGAACGCAATGCGACCGCAATGCCAATACTAAATACTAATAACTACAACCTAATTTAATTTAAGATAGTAAGTTTGATGATTGAGCCATTACCGCCAGTTCCACCATCACCACCTTTATCTGTCTATTACGAAAACAGAATTAGTGATGAGAAATTAAAGCGTACAATTTCTATAACTGCAACGCCTCATCTTATTTATAATAGGAACGGCGAATTAATAAAAGTACCCGACCAGTCTTGGGGTATTGCAAAGGATATGTAAATTGAGTGACATTGTAGAAGAAGCCAAAGAAGCCTTTGAAGCAGCACAGGAAGCGGAAGAAGAAAACAGGGAAAATGCGTCTGAAGATATTCGTTTTGCGAGACTGGGTGAGCAGTGGGATGAATCCGATAGAAGCAAACGAGCTAGAGAAGGCAGACCAACTTTAACTATTAATCGTATGCCAGCTTTTATTCGTCAGGTTACTAACGATGCAAGGCAAAACACTCCGAGCATTAAAGTGTTCCCAGTAGACGATAACGCAGACCCAGAATGTGCCGAGATATTAAACGGGCTTATAAGAAATATTCAAATAAGTTCTAACTCAGATGAGGCATACGACACAGCCCTTATTGATGCGGTAACAGGAGGGTTTGGTTACTTTCTAATTGATGTAGACCACGCTTACAATGATACCTTTGAGCAAGATATTTTAATTAAAAGGGTAGCGAACCCATTTACAGTTTACGGAGACCCAAGAAGCACCGCAGCCGATAGCTCAGATTGGAACGTAGGTTTTGTTTCCGATATGATGTCCCATGGAGAGTTTGAAAAAGAGTTCCCAGACGCTAAAAAAATTGATTGGGACGGCAATTATGAAGTTGACCAAGAGTCAGATTGGTATAGTGAGGATTCAATTAGAGTTGTTGACTATTGGAAGAGAGAGCAAGTTGATCGGCCTATAGTATTGTTAAGTAACGGCGAAGTAATAGATGAAGACGTTTACGAGGAGCAGAAAGATTATTTTGACGTTCAACAAGTATTCGTAGAAAACAACCGCACAGTAAAATCATGGAAGGTTAAAAGATATACTTTAAACGGCGAAGAAGTATTAGAGGAAATAGACTGGCCGGGAATGTATATTCCAATTATACCAGTTTATGGCGAAGAAAACTGGGTTGAAGGTAAAAGGTATTTCAAATCTCTTATACGGGACGCTAAAGACCCACAGAGGATATATAACTATTGGAGAACAGCATCAACGGAATTAGTAGCACTTGCACCTAAAGCTCCGTTTGTTGGTCCAGTAGGGGCGTTTGATGAAGATGGCGATAAATGGGCAACAGCTAACACAGAGAGCCACCCATACTTACAATATGACGGAAATGTACCTCCACAACGGCAACCTTTTGCTGGTCCGCCAGCTGGAGCATTACAAGAGGCTTTAAACGCATCAGACGACATGAAGCAAGTTCTGGGTATGTTTGATGCAAGTATGGGAGCGCCATCGAACGAGACATCAGGACGGGCAATCATGGCGAGACAACGTGAGGGTGATGTCTCAACATTTCATTTTATAGATAATTTAAACCGAGCTATACAACACGCTGGCAAAATTATCCTAGATTTAATACCTCATGTGTATTCTGGGGAAAGAATAATCAGGGTTTTAGGTGAAGACGATAAGCCAGAAAACGTACAGGTAAATCAGCCTATCCCGATGATGGACGAACAAGGCCAACCTGTAATGGACGAAATGGGTCAAATGAAAGCCCGTGTTTACGATTTAACTAAAGGTAAATATGATTTAGTTGTAAGGTCAGGTCCAAGTTTTACATCAAGACGGGAAGAAGCAGCGACACAGATGATGGAGTTGCTTAGAGTATTCCCAGAAGCAGCCCCAATAATCGGGGATATATTTGCTAAGAATTTAGATTGGCCGGGAGCGGATGAAATAGCCAAGCGATTAGAAAAGATAACGCAAGGCCAGCCAGAAGACCCAGAGAAAGCAAATCTAGTAGCGCAATTACAGATGGCGGTTGATAGAATTAGACAGCTAGAAGCCGATCAACAGGAAGCAGCAGCCAAGATAGCTATAGACCAACAGAAATTAAATCTTGATAGGCAAAAGGTAGGCATTGACCAATTCGAGGCTGAGACAGACCGCATGGAAGCGGAAGCAGAAATTCAAAAGGATTTAGCGCAGGCACAAAGTTTTAGTCCTGTCGTAAATTATCCCTTTCGGGGGTAATCGACCAACCCAACTGGGAGTCGTAACTTTAGGAAAGAGGTAATAATGGAAGACGAACAATCCCCAGAGGAACTCGTTGAAGAAGTAGAAGAAGTAGAAGCCGAAGAAGAAATTAAGGAATCTACTGAACAGGAAGTTGATGAAGATACGGATGAGGATTCGGAAGAACAGCCAGAAGCCGTAGAAGATTTACAGATTGTTGAGTTTGAGGGAAAAGAATATAATATCCCCCCCGAACTTAAGGACGCAATTATGCGTCAAAGTGACTACACTACCAAGACTCAGGAAATTGCAGAACAACGGAAAGATTTGGATTCAGATAGAACCCGTTTCCAAGAGGCTATTCAGTTGCAGACTGCCCACACTGAGGCTTACACTCAATTAGGCGTTATAGACCAACAGCTAGCTCAATTTAATGAGATAGATTGGAATACATGGGCAACCCAAGACCCTAACGCAGCGCAACAAGCGCAGATACAGTTGAATCAATTACGGGAACAGCGACAACAGGCTACGGATAGGCTAAGTTCACTTCAAACCGAATCTCAACAAAAAGCCCACACGGAAACGGCACGGGTAGTTGAGGCAAATCGGTCAAAAGTTGAAAAGATAGTCCCGAACTGGAACGCTG
>VTLG01001486.1_pt1 | contig 11371 bp, 16 predicted proteins | sample 4694571 | NCBI WGS metagenome assembly VTLG01 (sample SAMN12604809, study PRJNA352737) | marine metagenome | biome: ENVO:00000447; feature: ENVO:00000209|ENVO:00000569|ENVO:01000036; material: ENVO:00002151; isolation source: viral sequences binned using virsorter ... | reverse complement strand
ATAAAAATCCAAAACTTTCTCCACCCTCAGCTTCTGTAGAAGCCTTAGGTTGCAACCACTGGATTATATCTATAGGTCTTTTAAAATTACCAACGAAAGAATATTTGTTCGCTGAACTTTCTTCATCCAATTTTTTAGTTGTCATAATACCCTTTTCATCAGTAGTCAATATATCTTTAACATGGTCTGAAATATTTCCACTAAACTTTTTACTAATCTTAGCAGTTTCATTAACCATAAGTTCTTCTGGAATTGCTTCTAAAGTAGCCATTTGTCCTTGTGGACCTGTTCTTATATCTTTAACACCATTAATTATCATCTTATGTTCTGAAGTTAATTCAAACTTTCCTAAAGAAGATTGACCAGAATCTATTGTTATTTCAATATATTCTCCACCACTAAGTCCAAGTCTACTAACAACAGAACTAGTATCAAAGAAATTTACAGTAAGACCTATTGCAGGCGATAAAATACTTTCCATGTAAGTAATCCTTGGATCACCTCCAACTAAATTATATTCTTTTCCTTGGCCTAAAGAAGAACCTTCAGTACCTATAAGACGACATTTAGTAATTGCAAAAGACTTAGACATTTTATTATCTCTTTCTCCGTAAAGGTGTTATTGTAGTTATATCAAAATCATATGATATAACTTCTATATTCTCATTTTCAATAACTTTTTTATCAGAAAATAATTTTCCAATATTTCTTGTTATTTCATGAATTGGCATATAGGATTTTCTCATAATATTAGAACATTAATTGAAAAGTACTATTTGATTTTGCATCATTAATACACCCAATTGGACAATAGGTTCCTTTCACAGATGTAAACTCATTATCAGACGGTGGTGTTTCATCAAAACCACCATCTCCACTAGTCTTAAATATTTCTTGAGATCCTTTTTGTATAGAACCACTTGAAGTTGCATTAATAACTTGATTATTATTTTCTGTAGGCGGTTCAAGAATCTGATTTATTTGGTCATTGCCACTACTATATGATTGTTTAAAAGTAGTTGATCCCTCATTATTTGAAAGTGTTGTTTGCTTATTCCATGTATAACTTCCACCTTGTGGTTGTCCAGATTGAATCTTTTTCATGCCTTCTACAATTTTAATAGCCTCTTTATCTCCACTTTCAGCTAATGCAGTAAGTTCGTTACGACTCATAGGTTTTCCATTATTAAGATTTCCATATACTGTATCCTGACGATCTAATGGATGAGTACTCAATTCTTGTGTTTTCTTAGAAAATGAACTATTTTCCCTTGCCTCTGTTATTTGTTCTTTTCTTTTTTTATCTGACATCATCTCACCCAACTTCATCTGACCAATACCAGTACCCCTTTTATCAAAATCAGTTGCACCCATTGTTATAGCATCAGCAAGTCCACCAGCAACCCTTTTTATTCCCCAACCTTTTGGAGCTCCTTTACGGTTCTGTTTATCAAAATCAAACATACCTAGTGTAGCAAAATCTAATGCTCCACCAATACCACGTTTAATTCCCATTCCAGATTGTTTCTCTCTTCTTTTTGCTTGTTCATTAGCAGAACCCCAAGCCTTATCTTTACCACCAAATAAAGGATTAACCTGAAGATTACCTTTACCTCTCTTATCAAAATCAGTAAGTCCCATTGTCATACTATCAGCAATACCACCTGCCATTCTACGAATACCAAAATCCTTTGGAGCTCCCTTACGATTTTTCTTATCAAAATCAAACATTCCACCTGTCATAAAATCAGCAAAGCCACCAGCAGCACGTTTAAATCCACCACCTGTACCTTCACCTTTACCCTTAAATCCATCACCTGTACCTTCTGGTTTTAAACCCTTTTCAGTCGTACCTTCTGATGACTGAATCGTATTCATTTTGAGATAGTTATTTGTTAATGCCGATATCTGTGAGTCTATTTCTTTTACTTCATCAGAATTTCTACCATGTCTTGTTATTAATTGTTGTCTATATTTTACCAATTCTAACTTTTTATTACTATAATCAGCCCTTTCCTGACTCATATTACCAGATGTTACTTGATCATTTTTTACAACAGCAGATTTTGATGATTCTAAACTGATTGAATCCTTTGTTGATGTTGGTGTTGGTGGTGTCGTACCTTCTACTTCTCCTTTTTTAGTATCCGATGTTGATTCTAATCCCTTTTCAGTCGTACCTTCTGGTGACTGAATCATCTTCATATTGTTGTTTGTTAATTCCGATATCTTTGATTCTATTGCTCTATATTCATCAGAATCCCTTCCATATATTTGCCTTATTTGAATTTTTCTTTTTTCTAATTCTAACTTTTTATTACTATAATCAGCCTGTTCCTGACTCATATCACCAGATACTACTTGACCTTGTTCTACAACAGCAGATTCTTCTTTAGTAATTTTATTTTCTTCTTGACTATCTTTTTTCTCTTCTTCCTTTTCTTCTTCCTTTTCTTCTTCCTTTTCTTCTTCATTTAATTTTGGAACAGCTACAGTTGTTTCCTTTACCTTACCTAGTCCAAACAATCCCCTTTTCTCCTTCTTCTTTCCTTCAGATTCACTTAAATCTTCAATATCCCCAATTTGAGTTACTTTATATGTACCATCATCCTGTAGTATTAATTGGTTTTTTGTATTATCAAATCCAAATTTTTTAAGAGAATCTTCTGTACTTGATTTTATGTCTGCTTCTGATTTTTTACCATCACCTTTACCATCCCAATCTGTTCTCCCACCAGTTAACCAATCAACAAAACCACCACCGACACCTTTTAGTGCCATACCAGTTCCAAGAGTTGCAAAAGATCCTAATGCTCCTAATCCTCTAGCTGGAGCACCCAACATATGCAACAATCCACCAAAGAATCCTTTCTTTTTACCTTCAGTATTAGTTGGGCCATCACCTAATTCTGTAGGTGTTGTAGTTCCACCTCCTCCAGTTCCAGAAGCTTTAGTTTCTTCTCTTGTTTTTTGTTGTTTATCTCTTTCTTCCCATGCTTTATCACGTTCTGCCTCTGCTTCTCTTTCAGATTGAATAACTGATTCTTTCTTTTCCTGTTCTTGAACACCTTTAAAATCAAAAAATACTTTACTAACTGCATCTATATCATTACGTAAATCATCAACTTCTCCTGATAATGTACTATAATCATTAAAGATCTTAGTTATATTAGTAGTATTCTCTGTATTATATTCATTAAACTCTAATTTAAATGATTCTACGTTCTTAACTAAAATGTTAAGTTGTTCCTTGATAGTTTCACTAAGATTAAAAGATCTCTGTGCTAATGATAGAGCAGTAACAGCCGTATCACCCGTTTGGTTAAAAAAACTATTTGGATTAATCTTATCAGCCATTAGATGTGTCCAGCGCCTTTAGCTTGTTCGTACTTAAGATTCTCAACCTCAATATAACTTCTTAGAAGAGCTAAGTAAATTTCTCTTTCCCAAGGAATCATATTTTCAATCTCTGTTAATGAGTATTTATGGTATTGCATGAGAGCAAAATTAATCTTATAATAAGATTCTAAGCTTTCTCTTGCAATACTTAACCGAAAAAATCAGAAAGACCTTCCAATTTAACTTCACTTTCAACTTTTGTGTTAGGATTAGTAACTTTAATAGTATGAGAAAGTTTTGGCATAGTAGCAAAAAACTTTTCAACTTCCTTATATTGTTTTGAATTTAACTGTTCTATAAATTCCAATCTTTCCTTATGACTATATTCACTTGAATCCCAAGCATCCTCTTCAGTAAAAATTGTATCAATACAATCTGCTATAAGTGTAAATGTCTTATTAACAGTTTCTTCAGGAGTTTCATCAACCTCAAAATTTGTTTCAATAAACTGCGTTAAAGACGGATACTTCATCCTAAGAGTTAATTTATCATCAAGAACAATATCCTTTTTATGATCCTTTGACTTTTGAACTTCAATTTCATCAACATACACAGTAACAGAAACTTCTGTTTCACTATCATCAGGACAAATAATTATCATATCAATCGCTTCACCAACAGACTTAGCACGAATATTTAAAAATAAATATTCAATATCAAAAGTTGGCAATTCATCAATTTTAACTGCTCTTGTAATTATACACTTTCTCAATACATCTTTAACAGAGTTAGTAATTTCATTAGGATTTTTAGATTCAAGAGCAAGAATTAATAATTTTTCTTCCTTTACTAAAAAAGGTCTATATTTAATTTTTTTCCCTGTTGAAGGAAGTTTCAACTCATGAGTAGGAGTCGCAATTGTTGGTAATGGCATAATCAGTTATTCAGTATTTTATATAGGAGTAATTATTTGATAAATGGTAAGAAATTAGGACTCATAACTTTTTTAGCCCTAGCAGACAATTCTCTACTATTCCAATAATTAGGATTTTTAGTTGATCCATCTAAGAAAGTACTACCAGAGTTAAAATCAGAAAGAAAATCTGGTAAATTATTATTAGCAGCTGCTTTCCATATTTGTTCTGAAGGTATATTCATAGGTGTTTCTCTTGGACTATCTCTAAGTCCAAATCTTGTAAAGAATCTATCATAAGAAAGTTGAACAGAAACTCTAATAAGATCACTAGAACCATAATTAACTCTCATAGAAGTCATATTAGTTGGCCAAACATTAACAAATTCATAAAAACTCATCAATGAACTATTATTTTGTTGTAGACTTGAACCACTTCTATCTACAAAATTTTTCCGAGGAGTTTTAATATCCCTTTCATATTTTGTAATATGAATTCTTTCTTTATAAGTTTCTGGATAATTAAAACGACTATAAGCGTTCTTTTTCTTATCATCGGTAGAAAGGGGATTAATATATCTCATCCAACTTTCAAAGACTTCTAATACAACATGATCAGCATCCAGATAAAAAGTTAAATTAAGTGGAGGAAACTGTCTAAAAGTTGGAAAGATTTCACTAATACCTTGATGATTTCCATCAACTTGAGTAGTTAAATATGATGTGCCAGGTATTTCAGCTTCAGCACACAATAACATTAATTTACGTGTTACCTGTCCACCACTTAATCTTTTAGAACCACTGGCTAAAGCTCTGGATTTTTCCGCATAAGTAGATCTATTAATATTCATCCATTTATCAACATTGCCCGAAAAAGCAAAATCAACTTGATAAAAGGTATCCAGAGATGGTCTGGCTACAGTATCTTTTATGGTCCAAATCGGATCTTGAAATATTTGACTTCTTGTTGGGAATGACACAATAAATAAAATTAAGTGCTTGTACTATTATATATGAGCTATAAAGGACTATTTAAACCCTCTAACCCCAAAAAATACAAAGGGGATCGCTATAATATTATTTATAGGTCTTTATGGGAACGTAAATTCATGAAATATTGTGATGATACAGAAAATATTTTAGAATGGTCATCAGAAGAGTTTTTTATACCATATAGAGACCCCACAGTAAAAAAGGTTAGAAGATATTTTCCAGACTTCTTTATTAAATATAAAGATAAGGATGGAAACATTAGAAGGTCTGTAATTGAAGTCAAACCTAGAAGAGAAACTCTAGAACCAAAAGTTACAAAAGGCAAGTCCAAAAAGACTATTCTAACTGAACAGATAAATTATGTAAGAAATCAAGCAAAATGGAAAGCAGCAAGAGAGTTTTGTGATGATAGAAAAATAGAATTTAAGATAATGACCGAAAAAGAATTAGGAATCCGATGAGTATCTTAGAAAACATACTTAATAAGGCAGGTGGTGGTCTAACCAGTGGTGACTGGTGGAGAGAACAATTAATTGATGAACTTGGTGAACCAGATATAGATGATAGTTTTTCTGATACTGGTGGTTTTAATCCAGGCAAGATGTATTTCTATCAATATGATCCTGTTACGGAAAAATTACCTTACTATGATAAATACCCATTAACATATATTGTTAGAACAGATAATGATGGTTTTCTAGGATGTAACCTTCATTATGTTAAATTGACTGAAAGAGACGAACTTGCAAGAAGTCTACTAAATAATTCTGAACAAGGAAGAATCTCAGTTCCTAGAAGAACACTACATAAATACCTTTACACTGGAATAAGAGGTCAACTCTATCCAATACCAGAAGATGAATGGATTGACGTAGCACAACTACCAACTGAAAGATTCGTAGATATGAGACAAATTCCAGTCTCCAGAAATAGAATTTATAGTAAAAACTAATGAAAAGTAAAAAATATGACGCTATAAGTGGACTTGAAGGCAATAGTTATGTCTTTGAGTTTAATCACAATGATAAAGGAGAAGTACAATTGATCGGTATATGGAAAGATGATGAAATAATGAATCCAGATCTAGAAGAATGGACAAAAGCAGGTGATTCTGATGAAGCCTTATCATCTTATAATATATTCGTAAGTGGATTATCGGTGGAGGCATAATCATGGCTTTTTGGAGAAATGCTGTATTATTTGGAGCTCCTGCAGCTGTAGCACACCATTATAGGAGAGAACATAATAAAAATAAAAATAAACAATATATATCCCCTCGTGCAAATGTTACAAATACTTTAGGTGGTAACAGAGCTACAGGACTTGAAAATAGGATGAGATTTGGTGGTAGTAAACCAGTTTTCGCATATCCTATAGATATTGATGTTGACCAAGACCATATACAAATATCTCAATATAAGTATCAAAGGCCAGCAAGTGGTGAAGGAGCGAAAGACTTAGCATGGGATAGAATGAATGCATCAGCTCCAGGCGCAAGTACAGCAGGAATGCAATTTGAAGGATCAGTAGTCCTTCCAATGCCAAAAGTTAGTGATGCTAACTCTGCAGAATGGGGTAAAAGCCAAGTTGATGGATCTGAACTAAGAAGACTTCAAATGGAAGGTATCGGTCTAGGAATGCGTCAAAGGGGTCTGGATCAAAGACAAATAGACGCAGCAACAGAAAGTGGTGCAAATGCAGGTCAGTGGAGTGGGCCTGGAAGAGGTGGAAAAGGAATGGGAGGAGAATATTATTTGGAAAGTCAACCTATAGTAGGAAGAGCTAGAAAAGTTGCAGACGATTTGGGTAGTACTGTAAAGGATGATCAAGTAATAGGAAGAGCAAGAGGTCAAATTATGAACCCTAATGCTGAACTTTTATTTGAAGGTCCAGTATTAAGAGAATTTGGATTTAAATGGCAACTAGTAGCTAGAAGTCAAAGAGAAGGTCAAATGATAAGACAAATTATTAGAAAATTTAAAATAGGCGCTGCACCAAAATTCAATAATACTTCATTAATGGAATTTCCAGATATCTTCCATATTAAATATATGAAAGGTAGAAATGAATTAATGACAGCTAATAGATTTGAACAATTAGCATTAACAAGTATGTTATGTGATTACGCTCCTGATGGAACTTGGACTACATATGATGATTCACAACCAATATCAATAAGAATGGAATTAAACTTTAAAGAACTAAGACCTATTTGGAGAAAACATCATGAAGACTTTGCCCCAGCAATGAGTGTAGGATATTAAAATGACACAATTAAACAGTTATTTTAGACAATTACCAGATTTAGACTATCCATCATTAGCTAATGATAGACAATCTTCTTATGACTACTTACAGGTAAAAAATATATTTAAAAGAGGAGTATTAAATGAGGATATTTTAAATAACTATCTTAACTTTGAAAAATATTCAATTGAAGGTGATGAAAGACCAGATAGTGTGTCAGAAAAATTCTATAAAAATCCTAGATATGATTGGCTTATACTATTAGCTAATAATATAATAAGCGTAAGAGATGAATGGCCTATGTCAGAGAATGACTTCTATACATATGTAAATGAAAAATATACTAATGAGGAACTTTCATACATTCATCATTATGAAACTGATGAACTATTAGATGGTCAAGGTAGATTAATTCAACCAGCTGGTTATTGGGTAGATTCTGATCATTCTGTATCTTGGTTACAGGATGGTGTTTTAAAAACAAGAACAAGTATCAAATCATTTACCTATCTACAACATGAAATCGCTATGAATGATGCAAAAAGAAATATTAATATACTTAAGCAAGGTTTTATATCAAATGTAATGGAAGATATGAAAGAAATAATGGTATATAAAAAATCTGATCAATTTATTACTAAAACTCTAAAGAAAACAGAGAATCCAAGAATAATAAATCCAAAATAAAATGGAGGTAAACGGACTCGAACCGTTGACATCCTACTTGCAAAGCAGGCGCTCTACCAACTGAGCTATACCCCCAATAAAAAGGGTCACTTTTTATGGCGACCCTGTGGCTCAAAAATAGCCTGAGTAATTTTTACGCTATTTTTGAAACTAAAAGCTATTTTTCGCCAGAGAATTTTACTCCTTCACAATCAGGTTTGGAACAGTAGTAACGACCTTCACCTTTATTAGGAGTTAGATAATCAATACCATCCGCCCATTCATCCATCGCTTCACGAATAAGAACTTTCATCTCTCTCTTGGATCTTTTATTCATCCCAGAGAAACGATTGTCTATCCACTTCTTACCGTACCAAAATACAAATAAGACTGCGAGTAAAGAAAATCCTTCACCCCAAGATAGATCCCAAGCCCATTCAAAAAATTTCCACATAATTAATCACTTTACATAAGGTGGTTCTGGTTCATTAATACGATGTGCATACTTTGATTCATCAAAATATGAAGTATAATTCATCTTACCTTCCCTTTCATCTAACACTTCGTTAATAAGTATCTTCAACTCTTTCACCATTTGAGGTGTATGTAACCTACGAGGATATATCATCATAGGTTTATGAGGTTGGGCTTTTATTGGTCCTTTATAGTTTGGATCAGCAGGGGCAGACATCCCCTGCGTATCAATCTTACTCATTAGTCTTGTGCTAACTTAGCAAAATAACTAAGAGCATCATCCTCATCCTTGTCAGAACTACTAACTGCAGCTGCTACCTGTTCTTCAGGTCTAGGAGGTAACTCCTCTTCTGCAACAGTCTCTGGATCTTGACGAGTATTTGTAACACCACCAAGACCTAAAACGTAATTAAGACGTTTCTTCAAGTCATCATAAGACTTGAACTGATCTGCAGAAACTAACTCAGCAAGTGAATACTCTTTCTTCCATAAGGCTTCAAGAGCTTCATCATCATCTAAAAGTGCAGTCGGAGCAGCAAACTCAGAACTATCATAGTTCCAGAAACCTGCTACCTTCTTAATTTTTAGTTTGAAATTAGCACCCTGCCAAAAATCAAATGGATTGATCGCTTCCTCATCCTCAAATTCAGGTTGCATTGATGCAGTAATCTTATCAAAGATTTTCTTACCATACCTAAAGAGAAAAACTTTACCCTCGTTATCTGGATTTGCTGGATCCTTAACAACATAGATGTTACTGTAATAAGAGAGTTTTCTCTTCTGTTTACGAGCAACTTCTTTATCAGAATCAATTCCCGAATTCCATAACTGAGAATTGTACTCAGATACTGGGTCTTTTGAACCGAGAGTTGTCAAAGAGTTTTCTATGTACCATCCACCAGAACCTTGAAAGGCGTGAGTGTATAGTTTTACCCATGGCATATCTTCGCCATCGACAGCAGGAAGAAAACGAATAACGGCATAACCGTTGCCTGCTTTATCCACTTCTGGTTTCCAAAGGCGCTCATCTGCACCATTAGAACCTTTGTTCATTTTCTCAACTTGCTGCACTAATTTTGCAGTAAGAGAACCAAGAGAAGATTGTTTTTTAAGATTTGAAAAAGACATTTAAGATTTTTTCGGATTTTATTGGATTAGGGGTGGGAGGTTGGGTTTCTGTATTACCAACAAAGAACGGGCATTACTACAGTAGTAAATTTTACGTCCTTGCCTGAGACCCGACTGGTAAGTCGATTCTACTCTTGCGAGTAGCAGCACCACCTGTGTCTCGTCACCTTAACCAGCTATATGCCAGAAAGTTTATTCAGTCACTCCCGTGTCAGTTCCGTCGAACCAACACATGTATTATATATGTCTTATCTCTGACTGTCAAGCGCTGTACGTAAATTGTTGATAGTTATCTTCATTTGATCAAATAACTTCTCTACTGTCATACCTTTAGGCATTCCCATATCTAAGAGTGACATCTTCATCTTCTCTACTATTGCTTTAGCCTCAGGATCATCTGACAATTTCATCCTGACATACATCAATTGTTGTTTCTCAAAAAGTTCTTCTAAATCCTCAAGTTTTTCATCTTCTTGCCAAAATTCTATAAAACCACCACCATAACTCAACATCCCATCTTGGACACGTTTTTGCAACTCTTCTATATCTTCAAGAGTATCTTGAACTTGATCCGAATCAAAAAATTCACTCATTTTACTACCACCTCCTGTAAAATCTTTTTATAATTTTGTATTGTAACACTATTTAATAAGAATGGTCTATACTTATTAATTTTCAAGCTTACGGTTTCCCATACAAAATCATTCAATTTTTTATCAAGATCTTTTTTAAAATTTATAACTGCATCCAAGATAATAAGAGACTCTATAGATATATTTTTCTTCAAATGTTCTTTAACAATGGGAGGGTGCTTTCCACTCTCACATTCAAATAAAGTATTAAATTCTTTATCATCACAAAGTTTTTCCATCTCTTCTTTAAAAAGATATCTTAAACTCTGAACTTTCTTTTGCCAATTGGCATAATTTTTCTCTCCACTTTCAATGATCTCTCCAATCCACATCTTCTGAGGATCGTCACACTGAGAGAAAATTGCTGTGAAGTAATCAACTATTTCACCATCTTTCTTTTGACGAGACATCTTCTCAAAGAAGTATCTGTCCTTTCTCTTATTGAAAGTTGACATGGAAACATTAGTTTTGCCTCCATATTTAAAGTAGTCAAACTTATCTCTCGTAAAATGATTCTTGAATGCTAAGTAAGTTCTATAGCAATCGAAACCAGTCATAAGGGCAGTTTTGCTCTTGAAGTTCTTTTCAAGAAGTTCAATTCCGTGGCTTCCCATTTCAACTTCTCCTTAAGAGGCTTCGAAACGAGTTTAGGCACAGATTCAAGATCGATGGCATTTTTTTCACAATAATAAACGATAGCGTCAATATAACTCATATTGTCAGTAGCGACAATACGTTCAATCTCCTGTGCAAAGCGTGCTGAACACAGAAACTTATCCTTTAATGCTTTGTTTAGATCATCCATTAACCACCATTCGGTTTCCAACAAATTCTTTAACATATTTCACCAGTAATTTAATGTAGTCACTTTTGTTTCTTTTATCATATACATGAACATCACCTTCAGGTGTGACCATAATAGTGATAAGTTTTTCAACAGGAATTCCTGTCAATTCATAATACATACAAGCGTATGCAG
>VTLG01017172.1_pt1 | contig 11372 bp, 17 predicted proteins | sample 4694571 | NCBI WGS metagenome assembly VTLG01 (sample SAMN12604809, study PRJNA352737) | marine metagenome | biome: ENVO:00000447; feature: ENVO:00000209|ENVO:00000569|ENVO:01000036; material: ENVO:00002151; isolation source: viral sequences binned using virsorter ... | reverse complement strand
TATATTGACCAATAGAATTTGTAGCATTTGCAACTTGTACACTTCTAGATCTATCAGCTAGCAAATTTGCAAAAGCTTGGTCGGATATAAAATTACCAGTATTGTCAATAATCTGGTTAGATTGTAAATAGTTAACAAGTTCAGTTTCGTCTCTAAGGCCACTAAGACGTTGCTCTTCTTGCAGAGCCACGGCTTGTCTTTGTTCTTGGACAGTAGGATTAGTAAGAGCCTCTCCTAATCTGCCTAATATGCCTACTCTTTCTGCCATTTTATATATTAAATATAGCGCCTAAAACAGCGCCACCTAATCCTACCATATTACTGTGATGTTGGGCTTTTGCATTTTTATAAGCTGCAGCTCTACTTGCGGCCATAGCAGAAGCATCCCCTAAGCCACTCAGTGAGCTTTGGTTTACGCCTTGCCCTATTCCTATTAACTCATTTAACAATGCATTGTTTATTTCTCTTTGTCTTATTCTTGCATTATTAGTAGTATTAGCCATGCCAAGCTGTCCTCCTCTTTGTAAGGACCTTTGTTGTTGTTGCCTTTGAGCAGCTGATAATCCGCCACCTCCATACCTTTCTAAGTTCCTTTGTTGCACTTCTTTTGCAATTTTATTTTGAGTGGCTTGGTCTTCTCTAGCTTGTTTAACTAAAGAATCATCATCTGTTAAAGCTAATAAACGTTCCTCAAAACCCCTAAAATTGTCTACATAATCCATATAATCTTGTCTAGTTATACCAGCAAAAGTAGCTTCTGGGTCATCAACATTTGGTAACCCTGCCATAGTGTTAGTATTTTCATTATTGCTTTGAGCACGATCGATAAGATCTCTGTATAAACTTGTTCCACTCATTAAACTAAACATATCTTATTAATCTCCTGCTACTTCGTTTAGTTCTTCTTGCGTTTCTTGTTTAGGTGCAGGGTTCATGTAGCTATTTGGCCCAAAAAACCCACCCTCATTATTTTTGTCTTTTTCTATGAGTCCAGCTGCAAGGTTAGTAAAAGTTTTAAAATTAGCATTTCTTCTATTTTGTTTAGCTTGGGCAAATTGTAATTGTTTTGTTGATTCAATACGCGCAGCTCTTGATAAACCTTGTTGCGCATCTGCGGCCATGCCTCTAGCATTTTTAAGAACATTTACTTGGTCGCCTCTTTGTGCAGTCAAACCTTGAGCCCTACCTTGTAAAGCCTGAGCTCCAGCTGCAGAAGCCATATTAGCTGCGGTATTTACTGCTTGGGTTGCCCGTAGGCTAGGTCTTGATAAAGCCTGCATCGTGTCTGCTTGTGCACGCCCGGTAGCAACTCCTTGATAGTCTTCTGTCATACTTCTATCTCGTAGCTCTGTTAACTTTGGTAAATATTTTTGCCTAAAGTAATTTTTTTCTGCTAAAGAAACAGAAGCAAGCGCTTTCTCTTGTTCGGTTGCTTTGTATTCTGAACTTTTAGGTTTACTCAACTTTTCTCCTGTAAATTCGTGTATCTAAATTCCATCCATTCTTTACCGCGTACGATTCGAAGGCTGGTACGTTAGATTGTGCTTCTATAAACTTACAATCAAGCTGTTTAGCTACACTTTCTATCCATTCTTCATGGGCTAACCACTCGTGTCCACCCTTTTCATAAGTATACGCTATCCACATATACAATGTCTTGTCTTTTGTGTATCTATCTATTTCTATAGTAAACACTAAAAAACCTTTTGGAGAGGTAAACAAATATGCATTTTCGTTTACACACTCACTGTAAACATCCTCAGGGATAAAAGTAAGAGTAGGATTATTCTTTAATATTTCGACTATACCTGGTTTTACTTTGTCCCAACACTTCCGTATGTTACTAAAAACAGGTAACTCAGTAGTCGATCTCCTTTCCGTACTTTCCATACCGTCTCCTTGGCATCCCTATTCCTTTGTACTTAACAGTTCTTTTTACCCCTAGGTCTCCGCCTCGGGCCCTTAATTCGGCTTGTTGTATTTCCTGCGTAAACTGAAATAAATACTCTTGTGCTGATCCTACATCTGACCATTCTCTATTAGGCATACGCAAAAGCCTATATAAAGTACCGTATATAATCGCATCTCTGTAAGTATTTGAAACAGTTGTATCTATATTATTTGAAGTTCTACTTGGTTTTAAAGCTACACTAGTTATTATTTGTTCAGACCCACTTGGCACAGGGACTACCCAAAAAGTGGTTGGGGTTTTTTGTAAATATACATGAGGATTACCTGTTCTATCTCTCCAATCTGGATAGTTTAATTCTAAACTACGTGGACTTATAGGATCCATGTCTTTCCCGTTGTATGTCATGTATAAGATTTGATGTACTTCTGTACCTGTAGGTATATCAAAATCGTATTCATAAACACCAGATATGGTGTTAAAAGGGTCCATGTCTAAGATATAAGCCTTAGAACGTTCACAAAATTCTATAGTTACAGAACGTAAAGTTTGTTCAACTAATGAATCTGGGCACAGAGGTACGTAAGGCAGTACTTCTTTTACTAAAGAAGAATAGGCTGCCATGGTTATCTACCTTGTTGTTGCATTACCCGAGGAACAGCCCCTATATTAGAAACAGGGTCATTGTTTGGGTCTAATAATGTTTGGGCTTGCCCACCTTGTCCAATGCTCGCTGTAAATAACTGATAATGATTTTGAGCCCTTTGTGCATTTCCTGCATATTCGGCGTCTTTCATGTAAGCTCTGTATAACACGAAATCAATAATGGCATTTGCGTAAATGTCATCTACAGAAATAGTAGCAGAAGTATTACCTAAATCGGTTGGAGAAGCTGAATACACAATTTCTACATAACCATTTGAACCATTTGCTATACCTGGATACACATAAAAATTTCTTGGATCATCTTCATCAAAGATATAATGTTTTACAATCGCCCCATGTGCTGCATCTCCAGATACAGTTGGATCATTCCAATCTGGTTCTTGGGTATTAAGAATATCTACGTTTACAATTCTGATTGCTCTTTTACCTGAAGCCCCGCCAGACGCGTCAGACATGTTTCTAGTTACTTTTATAAGCCTAAGACCATCAGTTGGTAAAGCTTGCTTGGTTCCGGTAACTAATTGAACATTAGCAGTCTTTGCAGACGACTCCGGTCTAAAATTTACAATTTCTCTTTGAGCATCATTTATATATCTAAGTAACTCAGCTTCTGTCCACCTAACACTGGTGGTGTCTTGTAAAGTGTCTTTTATTCTGCTAAGTAAGTTAGCCCCTGTAAGTGTCCCTGCCATAATTTATTACTCCGCTGCTTTCAACTCCTCTATTAGTGCTGATTTTTTCTTACGTCTGTCAAGCTCAATGCCCATGGTACGGCCATATTCTTCTAGTTGTACTTTTGTCATAGATTCTAAATCAACAGACTCCTCTGCGACTTCTTCTACAACTTCTTCTACAACTTCTTCTACAGGAGCCTTTTTGACTTCTGTACAACCAGCTTGTAAACATAATAGTGCTAAGTCATGTCCAACTTGTCTAGGTTCTCCAGCTTTTAAATGTATAACTGCGCCCCATGTTGACGCTACTGACTTGTCTTCATCTGATACTATCCACATAATTTACTCCTTAAAAATGGGTGGCTTTAATTAGCCACCCATAAAATATATCACAATTAGTATGCAACATCTAACGCAATAACACCAAAGTCTTCATCCTGACCTGTTACGTCTGAATGATACTTAGGCTTCTTGAGTCCAAATATTTTACCAATTGAAATACCGTTTTGGTTTCCATAGTCAAATGTATCTTCAACTATCTCTGGGATACCAATATCAGCCATAGCCAATGCTTGTGCACCTGCAAAAATACATCTTGAGTAGTTTACGTCTGCATTAGCTCCGCCTTTATAACCAGCAGCTCCTGCATTTGATGATGTACCTGATGCAGCACCAGTAGTATTAAACACGTGTCTAAACTCGTGAATCATAATACCATCGACCATTAAACTTGCTGAACCAGAGAACAAGCTTGATTGCGGTCCTCTAACACCAGCTTGCCTTACGTTAGCAAGGAAATCTGAGTCAAGTTTAAGATCAGCCATAACTTGCGGAGTTACGAAGAGATGGAATGTCTCATCGTTCCCTGCGCCTCTTAGGCCTCTGATGTATTGATCTTTAGCAAAAGCTTTTAGATCAACAATACTTTTATAGCTAAGTTTGTCAGCTGCTGTTAAAGCAGTAACATCTCCAGCTTGTAAGGTAATGTTACCACTACCATCAACGTCCACCCTCTTATGTCTATTAGAGGTTGGAGCACTTACAGCACTTGAAAACTCTAAGTCATTTAGGTTTTGCCCTGAGTTCATTGATGGTCTTAACGCACCATTGTTCTTAAGGTTATATCCTATACCACTTAAAGTAAGGAAGGCTAATTGGTCCATTCTGTCAGCCATTGCGTAAGCAAGAGCATCTCTTGAATGTTCCCTAAAGTTTACAACTGACTTTTGATCTGCAAGCCTACCAGATAATCTGTTCGCAAATCTTAGTTGGTCAATTGTTACGACGATGTCGAAAGCTCTTAATGATTCTTCGTTCCCTTCAAGAGTGTTGTCTCCAACAATACCGTCGCCTGTCATGTCAGCTAAAAGAGTTAATACTGCTCTAGCTCCTTTCTCAGACTGGGTAAGTTCAGATATTCTCTGAACCATTGCGTTAGAACCCGCACCAGCGAATTGGTTAACGAAGGACATATTTCTAGCGACACGCCAAAAATCACGAGACCAGATGGTAAGTTGTTCACTGGTCAACGCAGCAAAGTTAGTATTTGCCATGATAATGTCTCCATTAAATTAAAATTAACCAGTCGACTTATTGGAGCGACTTTTATCCGTGTACCCTTTGTCGTTGGGGTAACGATACCGTTGTTTACGGAGTACGAGTCCGGTTAGTTTTACGCACTAACAGGCGAAAAACGATTTTTTACAGGAACGACCCTGGTTAGATATCGTACTAACGGACGAACTTATCTATGTTATACCACAGTTTATCCGAAATCACCACGCATTCTTCTTAATGTCTCTGCAGGTAAAGCATCGAATTCATCTACTGACATACTAGAAATATCTACTTTTTTCTCTACTTTGTTTTTACCTTTTAAAGCAGGTGGTTGTTTTTCAGCAGCTTTTAACTTTTTATTTGTGTTTGCTACTTTCTTTTTTTCTGCTACTTCTTTTTCTACAGGGTCAGCTTGTGGGGTAGATGGTGCTTCTTTTGGTTGCACTACATACTTAGCAGCTTTTTCTAAAGCATCCGCACCTGTAAAACCTTGTATCATAAAAGCGTCTCGTAAATCCATAACTTCTTGAGTTAAGTCTTTGTCATATTCTGCACTCATTTCATCTAGTTCAGGATATGTAGTTTGAAGTTCTATTGCTTTGTTCTGTAAAGCCACGGCTTCTGTGCTTTGTTGCACAGTTTGTCCCATTTGCTGTTGCATCTCAAACATCATATTTTTTCTTTCTACTTCTCTTATCTCAGATCGTAAAGCTGCAGCTTTTTCCGCTTCGCCATTTAAAATATGTTCTTGGTATTGTAGCTCTTTTGCACTGAAATCATATTCAGGTGCTTTCTCTATCTTTTCTACTGGATTTGTAGCTTCTTGTAGTTGTTTTTGTAAAGCTTTTTGTTTTGCTAAAACTTCATCAAACCTAGATTTTGGGATCATAGGTTCTTTTGTTTCTTCAGCTCCTTCCTGTACTGGTTCAACAGGTTGTTGTGTATCTCCTGCATCGTCTTCCAATACGCTTTCTTGCTCTCCACTTTCTGCTTCTTCAGCAACTGCTTCAGTCTCTTCCTCTTCTGCAACCTCTTCAGTTCCTTCCTGTGGTTCTTCTTCAGCCGTAAGCTCTTCAACTTCTTCAATTTCTTCCTCCTTGGGAAATTCTACTTCTTCTTCTGGTTCTTCAAAATTCATGTCAACTTTGAATTCTTTGCCTGCTTCTTCTTCAGGTACTGGATCAGCACCAGGCATCACTTCCATAGTGACATCTTCTTGGGTTTCAGTTTTATTTTCATCTGCCATTCTAATTACCTCCTTGTGGTTTCATGGCCGCAGCGGCTAATTTAGCAGCAGCTGCAGTATCGCTCTGGTCTTTACGCATTGAGTTAGTTAACTCTGATAACTTCTCACGTAGTCCCAGCTCTTCACGTTTAGATTGAATTTTACTTTGTAATTCAGCAACCTTCAACTGTGGATCCATTTGTTCATTTTGTGCTTTCGCCATATTAAGCTCTGCAGAGGTTTGTAGATTAGTAACTTCTGCTTCTAGCTTAGCTATTTCAAGCTGCGTGCTTCTGATCTGTGATTCCATTTGGAATTGTTGTAATTGTATTTGTTCTTGTGATGGTGGTGCCGTGCCCTCCATTTGTCTAATTCTTTCTGCAATATCTGCTTTACGTGATAAGTGTGAATACTCAACAATCATATCGTTTGGAATTGGTACTCCAACATTTCGAAGTTCAATAGCTTCTGCGAACTGCATTTCATCAAAGTTGTCTCTAGCTGGGGCAGTTCCAACTATTACATCATAATCACCAACAGTTAAGTCATTTAATACTGCTCCTTCTGGTGTCATTTGATTTACTCTTAGTCGTTGCCTTGGTTTATAAGGATCAGATTCATCAGTAATTTGTACAATTCTTTCCTCGGTATAGTAAGTTTGTATCATTCTTAAGATTTTTTCAGCTAAATATTGTCTTGTTTTTGCTAAGTTATCTAAGGGCACTTGTAAAAGTAAAGACCCTCTACCTTGTTTTGCTTGTATAGCTACACCAGATACTTCTGGACTATCCATACCGAGCATAGCATCTGTTATACCACTTATTTCTTTTATATTTCTAGCAGCTTTTTGTCCTAATCTATCTAAACCAGTAGGTATTTGATTAGGTGGTATCTTACCAGGAGGCGTAGAGCCACGGTTGTACTCTAAAACTAAGCCAGTTTCCGCACCATGTTCTTCTAAATCATCTGCTGTCATACCGGATAGAGACCCGGACTCTACTATCCAACCACTGTTAGCGGTTGTGTTCACAATGTGCAGTTCTTGAGAAGTAATTTTGTTTAGTTGTTCTTGTGGTGACAATAAGTTTCGTACCATGCCAAACGGTTTACCACGTCTAAAGTACGGAAAGTAAGGAACAATCGTAAAATGATCATATGGAGAGTAATCATCAAACAATACCACCGTGTCTGCTGTCACTGTCCAACGGACCCGTCGCATTTTTTTAGTGATAATATCTAGACCATAATCATCTGCAAACTTTTCTCTTTTCTTCTTACCCCAAGCGTTTGGTATCTTTCTTTTATCGCCAGTTACCGGATCAACATAATACATACAATCGTCTAGTTTGTAGTATTGTCTTTCAATAACACGAATAGAACGCAGCATCCGTGCACTGTCTGGATCTGCTGGATATTGTTGTCCGTAATTATGCTCGTCTGTGTCTCCATACCTTTCTTCTTCATACTCCATAGAGTCCGCACCTAAAGTAGTACCAGTTTCAGCCAACACCCTGAGCTTGTCTGCCTTATCTTGTCCGTAAGTTTCTTCTATCTCATCAATGCTCATCCATTTACTTTCAAAGATTTCATTCCAAGTTCTAGGGTCATAATGTTTTGCATCAGGATCTATTAAGATATCTAATGGGTCTTTGGCTTCTATTTTTATCTCACCATTAACATGTTCATCAAAATCTACACGAACGTCAAAGTAACCTCTATCTTGTATCAGGCCATCTGAGAAAACTTGAGATTCTATCCAATCTAGTTTGTTTGTATCTGAAATATAGGCATATACTTTAGTAAGTACATCTGCTATCTCTTGGTTACCACCGCCCCTAGGTTTAAACTGTATGTCTGCTTTTTTTGTACTTTGTTCCGCTAGAACAGCATTTATGGTAGGTAATATTGTGTTAATAGTTAAAGCAGGTCGCCCTTGGTCATCAAGTTGTTGCATATCAAACTCATCCCATTGTTCTCCTCTATAATACGCATCGCATTTTTTTGCCATGTGTATATAGTCTTCGTGCCCATGGTCACGAGCCCGAGTGTAAGCGTTCCATTGGTTTTTAGCCAGTTCTAAGTCTGCTGCTTCCTTTGGGTTTTTCTTTGGTTTTTTACTATATGCCATATTATGCACTCATCGCTGATTTCTTCTTGTCACCTTTCGATATATATCTTAACCTATCTCGCCACGAAGGTATATGCTCTGGAGCCTCATAAAAAGTAGCAAACTCCATCATCATAAGACCGACCCAGGCCAAAGCATCAACCTGGTCATCATGCACGCCATTAGGAAAACGCAAAAGTTCAGCAACCAACGGTCCTGTCCATACCGCATCGGTTGGAAAGTAAACTCTACCTTGTTGCATTCTACCTTGAATGGCCCTTGCCCTTGCTTCTTTGTCACGGCGTCCCACTTTTAAATCTTTAAAATATGCAGAGTGTAATCTACGCTCTGCTACACGTTTTTCTAGAAAAGGCCCAATCGCCATTTCTATATGCCCTCTTTCGATTCCTACTATACCAGGTCTCCATTGTTCATAAAGATCTAATATTTTTTCTACTAGTTCATAACCGTCATACTTACCACGAACGAGGTCAACCACGAACATATTATCATATTCATCAACACCCACTACAATTCCAACAGAATAATCGTTCCTGTCCCGTTGTCCGATAGCCAAGTCCCACGCACAGTAGTAACGCATCTTGTCATACTCAACTTCATCAGGCTCAAAATACCTAATCATGTCTCTGGTAAAATAATCACCTTCATCAGATACTGGATTCTGTTGATATAGCGCAGTCCAGTCCCTAGGGCCTATAGCTTTTTGTATCATTTCTAAAGACTCAAGGTTATACCGTTCAGGGTGCAATGGTTCGCCGCTTTTTCTAAACTCTTCGTCTTCTTCTGCAATTGCTGGGTATTTAACTACCTCCCATTCATCCGCGCCGTTCTCACCAGCCATCAATAACTTCCCAGCTAAGTCATCATCATGCCAACGCGTAAGAATAACTAAAATACCACCACCTGGAGAGAGCCTTGTATAAGCAGTAGAAGTATACCAATCCCAGGTCGCTTCTCTGTTATTTTCAGATTCTGCATCTTCTCTGTTTTTTACCGGATCATCGATAAGCAGCACGTGCGCACCTTTACCTGTAATACCACCACCAACACCAGCTGCTACATAACCACCAGCTTTTGTTGTTTGCCAAGATTCTACAGATTGTGAATCTTTATCTAGTTTTGTACCTTCAAATATTGTTTTATAATTTGGTTCTCTTAATACCTGTCTAACTTTTCTAGAAAAACTCATAGCAAGAGATCCTGAATACGAACAACTTATAAATTCATGGTCTGGGTTACGACCAAGGTGCCAAGCAGGAAAGGCAATACTAGCTAAAGTACTTTTACCGTGACGAGGCGGCATAAACAACATTAATCTTGGGGATTTCTTGTCCGCCACATCTTGGCTAAACTTTTCTAGTCTTCTACAGACGTCTTTATGCACCCAACCTGCTTGGTAATCGGGATTAAACTTTTCAACAAACGGCAACATGCGTTTTCGTGCCAAAATACGCATAGCCAGCTCTTGTTCAGCCCGTAATTGGGCATTTTGTTCTTTTTTTGATACTTTTTGTTGTTTTTTAGGCTCAGGAAGCTGATCTGCTTCGTCCGCCGCGCAGTAAACGCATAATCCCTTAGGTAAAACTAAGTTATCGGCTAAAAGTTTCTTGCACTTATAGCACTCTATCTTATTTTGCTCTGTCACTTACTTTTTTTTCTTCTTCATCGCCGGTTTTTTAGCTTTTTTAGCTTTTTTCATCGGCTTTTTAGAATATCCTTTACCATATCCCATTTTTTTCTCCTTTTCCCAAGGCAATGGTATCCATTTACCTTCTCTATTTTCTTGTGCTATATGCACACCTATGTAACATAGTACACCCATGGCAGTTAGCACCACCACTCCAAAAATAATACTCAACACTTCCATCTTCTTCGCGCCTGTCTTAGTCTTGAATTAGGGTTTTTTGCTGCTTTTGGGAACTTCTTCATCTGTCCTGCACTTCTAGCGCAATAAGATTTACGTCTTTTAGCTGCTTTTGAGCCTTTTTTGACTTTTCCTGTTACTGCTCCCTTTAGTTTTGACCCTGGATTCTTTCTTCTATAGGCTTTTATACCTGCTCTAGTCATACCAGCGCCTTTTTTAGTAGGCCTAAAGTTCTTTTTATTCCTTTTAGGCATATTATCTCTTTTTCTTGGCACGAGTCCTCCTTCTTTTTACTGCAGGTTTCCTTTTCCTGACTATAGTTTTTACGTTACGTGGCTTCCCGCCTGGATTCCCCGCTGCACGTTTCCTTCTGACTGCGCTTTTGCGTTGCGCTGCAGTCATAGACCGAGCCTTGGACCGTGGTACGCACTTCGGGTACTTACGTTTACCTTTCTTTTTAGCAGATTTTCTGCCACAAGGTTGGTATTTACCTTTCTTTTTTGGTGCACCTATGTCGACCCAATCACCTTTTGGTCCTTTACCGAACCAAGCAGTCAGACCGCCAGTAGGTTTAGCCACGTTTCTTCCTTCCTCGTTTAGCTCGTCTCATTTGCTTTGCTGTAGGTGCGCCTTTAGCACCTTTTTTCCGCATTTTCTCACCTGAGCCAGCTTTTATACGTGCACGTTTAGCACGAATATTAGCCCATAATCCTCTACGCGGCATTACCTGTAACCGCCGCCACGTTTTTTGTAAGTTCTTACTAACCACCCATTGGCATATGCACTTGGGTAGACCTTAAACTTTCGTTTAGCTTCAGCCTTTACTCTAGCGTATAGAGCCGGGTTAGTTGGTGTTGCACCGCTTCTCTTTTTCTTAGTAGTTTTTCTTTTTTTTGCTGGCATTCTTACCTCCTGTTTTTGGTATGCTCTTATATTTATTCATTTTCTTTGCAAATTTTTTCATGTTAGTAGGGTGGGGTGCATTTATTCCCATTATTTTTTTCCTTTCTTATACATGCTTTTTCCCATTTTTTTCTTTTTAGGTTTTTTACTTTCTCCTTTTCACGCCTCTACCTTTTAAGATATCAGCAAATGTTACTTTACCATCACCAGTCAAATCAGGAAACTTCTTCCCTGCTTTACCTTTTAACTTAGTGACTTTCCTTTTCTTTTTTCTGGCTCTAGCGGCCATAGCATATTTACTAGTCATTAGTTCCTCCTTTTGGCTCTAAATATTGAGTATCTACTCCGGCTAGTTTAAGTAGTTCGGAGTCTGGTAGTCTTTCTAATCTTTCTAGTTTATCAACATTTATATTAACTTGAGTGGCCTGCTCGGGGGCAAATAGACC
>VTLG01015455.1_pt1 | contig 11372 bp, 16 predicted proteins | sample 4694571 | NCBI WGS metagenome assembly VTLG01 (sample SAMN12604809, study PRJNA352737) | marine metagenome | biome: ENVO:00000447; feature: ENVO:00000209|ENVO:00000569|ENVO:01000036; material: ENVO:00002151; isolation source: viral sequences binned using virsorter ... | reverse complement strand
ATGTAGAATCACCAATATTTATGACAACAGCAATGAGGAATAATATGGGTCAAGGGGATGGAGGTTCAGTTTGGGATGGTACTGAAATTTTTTGTCGTATTAGATTTGCCTGTCAGGGTTCAAGTTTGTATTTAACTATCAATTCAGAGCATAAAAAATCTTATTGTACTGTAATGGAGGTGGTTTTATGAGTAGTGATTCATTATACAGAGGAGAACAATCTACAGTAATTGAAGCAATTCTAGCTATAAATCCAAAGGCTCAAGTAGTTTGTATTGATGATAAAGTAGTTGAATGGCATAATGATACACCTGAAATATCAGAAGCAGATATTAAAGCCAAACAAGCAGAATTAGATAAAGCATATATTGATGAAAAATATCAGCGGGACAGACATTATATATATCCACAAATTCAAGAACAATTAGATTTACTTTACCACGACATGGTTGCTGGTAAAGGAGATAAAACAGGAGAATGGTTCAAAGCAGTTAAAAAAGTAAAAGACGACAATCCAAAACCAGAATAAACAATGCCAGTACTAACAAAGATAAACACTAACTCAATCGCAGAAGATGCAATAACAGGGGATAAGTTTGCAGGAGATGCTTATCTGTCAAATACTGCAAATCAGAATATCTCTGGTACTTATTCTGAGAATAGACTGTATACCTCTGATGCATATACGTTGTCAGGAAATGCAACAGTAAATAGTCATCTTACTTTGAGTTCTATAAAACCTACGGCTGATGTTGTATTAACTGCTGGTGGTGCATATACACTTACTGGTACAGGAGTACTTTCAGGTGGTTCTTTGTTACCAAAAGAAGGAACTTCTCTGACAGGAATGACAGGAGAACTTGGAACTACTATTACTGGTAGTCCTGCACTTAATTTAAATAATGCAACACAATTTCCAGCAGGACATCAATTACAAATGGTTAGAAGTATTAATGATCTAGGATCAATAGCTAATCATTCAACCAACACTCATACCTTCAGTACAGTATTACCTTATGTAAATATAGTGCCTAAAGCATCTAATTCGGTATATCATATGTTTGGGAAAATGTATGGATCTTGGAATACTTCTGAACCTATTTTGTCTTTTGCGGTATCGACAGATGGAGGAACTACTTATAAACTGGGCAGTATCTCAGGGGGGAGTGGTGGAATTGGTTCTGGTGATTGGGGTTATGGATCGGCCTTTACTTGGGGTGTTGCAAATGGAGAATGGACTTTCTATTTTGAAGATTGGTATGAATCTCCATTTTCAGCTGGTCAAGCAAATATTAGATTTACTATTTGTCATAGAAATTATTATCACGCTTCAACACAGAATACATATAATATTTGTTCTCCTGCTGACCATGCAGCACATTTAATAGTTAAAGAGATTGCAACATGATTAGAGATTTTATAACAAACGAAATGGTTTTTACTTATGGAGATGCAATCGAAGCTATAAGTCCTCCATCTAAAGGTAATGAATATTATTATGAATGTAAAAAAGTAGATGGTATTCCTCAATATGAAGATTATGAAAATATAGTCTGGTTGGATACAAATTCTGATCCAAAACCTTCAAAAGAGGATGTAGAGACTAAATTTGCTGAACTTGTAACAAAATATTCTGCCCAAGAATATTCAAGAAAACGCCAGACAGAATATCCTAGTCTACAAGAATGCCTTCACGCAATATTAGATGATGATCTTGATGCGTTGCAAACGAAACGAGCAGCTGTAAAAGCAAAGTATCCCAAACCATCATAAAGATAAAAACTATTATAAATAGAATTAACAAGGAAATAAAATGGCAAATTTAATAATAAAACCCACAAGTGGTGGAAACTTAATTCTTCAGGATGAGGGTGGAGATGCAGCGGTAACAGTTGGAACTACTGGTAGTGCTACATTTGCTCAAAGTGTAACGCTCTCAGGAACAACAAATAATATAGGTACTGTAACGGCAGGAAATACTGATGCAATAAATGATGTTGTAAAAATTGCTGGTGGTGCTTTTACAGTAGTAAACGAAATTGATGTTCAAGGTTGTTTTACTTCAGCTTACAATCTTTATAAATTATATTTGATGGGTGGTTCTGGGACTGCTGGATATAGACGAATTGCATTTTTAGATAGTAGTAATGCTCTTATTCAGCAATCATATTACATAAGGATTAAACAAGAATATTCTGCTTCAACCAGCGGTATTGCGGCTTGGGACGCCTCGAGTACTATTAATTGTACTGATCAAAATCACAGTCAGGGATTTCAAATCGATAATACATGGCAAAGTGACACTACTACAGAGGAATCTCATCTTGATATGACTATTATGAATCCTCTTGATACTACTAAACTACAACACGTTATGTGGAAATCATCTATGAGAGCGGCAAATTATGTTGTTCTATCTGATGGGCATGGAGTATGTAACTCTACTACAGCTAAACATGGATTAAGAATTCAAAAAGATGGTTCTAATACTTGGACAGCGACTGGTAGTTGGGCACTTTACGGATATAGATAATAAAAAAGGAGTAAAAAATGGCAGATAGACTTGTATATGGTGCAGATGGTTCAATCACAGAAGAAAATTTTACAGAAGAAGAAAAGCTTGTAAAGATTGAAACCGCAAAAGAAATGGCAGAACAAATAAAGGCCAATATTGCAAAAGTTGAAAAACATGAAACAGATAAAACATCGGGTAATAAGAAGTTAAAAGACTTAGGTTTAACTGATGATGAGATTGCAGCTTTAGTCGGATAATTTATACCTACCTAATTTACAATTTACTTAAATAATTAACCCTTATAAATACTTACAACATTTATAAGGGTTTTTTTATGGCAACTATTTCAAATATCTTCATAGATTGTGGTGCAGACTACACAACAACTGTAACTGTTACAGACAGTTCGGGGTCTGCTTTAGACCTAACTGGTTACACCGCAGCCGCACAAATCCGAAAAACATACGAATCCTCATCTGCAACAGTTGCATTTACTGTAGCATTCAATTCAGATAGAACCACAGGAAAACTAGATATATCCCTTACTGGTGCTCAAACTGCACCAATAGCACAAGGTCGATATGTCTATGATGTTCTCATAACATCTGGTGCAAGTGCAAAGACTAGAGTAGTTGAGGGTATTGCAACATTCAATCCAAGAGTTACACAATAATGCCTATTACAGCATCATTATCCGCACCAACAGTTATTGCAGGGTCAACTGTAACTGGTGAACAACCTAAAGTAACTAGAATGGAAGTGCCCGGCATTAAGGGTGCAGATGGTGATATTACATGGCAGGGTGAATGGAGTTCTGCAACTACATATACTCAGAATCAAGCAGTACAATATAGTGGTACTGCATATGTTTGTCTACAGGGAAATTCTAATGTAATACCTAGTTCTAATACTAGTGTATGGTCTGTAATGGTGATGAAAGGTGATACAGGGGCTACTGGCGCAGTTGGGAGCGCAGGAACAGTCACTATTGGAACAACAACTACAGGATCTGCTGGTGGTAACGCATCAGTATCTAATAGTGGCACATCTAGTGAGGCAGTCCTAAATTTCTCAATTCCTAAAGGTGTATCTGGTGCAGCTGGAGTTCAAGGTTCTCAAGGTTTAACTGGTGCAACTGGTGCAGCTGGAGATAATGCAACTATTGCAATAGGAACTATAACTACATTACCAGAAGATTCTAGTGCAACAGTTGTAAATGCAGGAACAGATACGGCCGCAGTCCTTAACTTTGGACTTCCTATGGGTCAAACAGGGGCTCAGGGAACATTCAGATGGAAAGGTGCATATAGTGCAACATACACTTATGGTGTAAATGATGTTGCATATTATAATGGATCTTCTTATGTATGTATTCAAGGAACTTTGAATAATGTACCTACAGATACTACCTATTGGGAGAAAATCGCAGCAGCTGGAGCAGAAGGTGGTTCTATTGGTTCTATGTCAGATACAAATATTGCATTAAACCCTACAGATGCAGCTATTATAATGTTTAATGATTCAAATGATAAGTGGGAAGATAACAATGTGTTTGGTACAAATCGAAATGCATTACAATTAGACGGAGGAACATTTTAAAGGTAAAAAATGGCAACAACAATTAAAATTAAAAGAGGTGCCGCAGCCTCTGAAACCGCTCCTAGTCAATTAGCAGCAGGAGAATTAGCAGTTACTTATGGTGATGCATCTGCATATAATAATGGTGGAGATAGATTATACATAGGAAACTCAACTGCGGGAGCAAACCTAGTTATAGGTGGTAAGTATTTCATGGATATGTTAGACCATGCTCAGGGAACACTTACTGCAAGTTCTGCATTACTTGCAGATTCTAATAGTAAACTGGACAACCTAAAGGTAGATAATATAGACCTTAATGGTAGTGCAATCACCACAACTAATACAAATGGGGATTTAGACATAACACCTCATGGTACTGGTGCAGTAAACTTTAAAGGTGATGGTTCTAGTACTCCAGGCACAATAAAAATCTTTAGTGAAACAAATGCAAAGTCGGTCACAATTAAGGCCCCTGCAAACTCAGCATTAACTACACATACTTTGACATTACCAGTAGATGATGGTTCTGCTAATAATATATTAGTTACTAATGGAAGTGGTGTACTTTCATGGTCTGCTGGAGTTAGTGCAACAACTGGAGCATTCTCAGGTAACGTAACCTCTACAGGAAATACTGCTGGAAACGTACAAGTCGGTATAACAGCGGACAACGAAATTGATACTAGTTCTGGAAACCTAACGATAGATTCTGCTGGTGGTACAGTAACAGTTGATGATAACTTTACCATTGCATCCAGTAAGACAATCGATATGGGTGCAAACAGGGTAACTAATGTCGCAGATCCCACAAGTGCTCAAGACTCTGCAACTAAAGCTTATGTTGATGCAGTCAAACAAGGACTTGATGTAAAAGATTCAGTATCTTGTGCAACTACTGCGGATGTGTCCTCATGGACATATAACAATGGTGCAGGAACATTAACAGCTGCAGGAAATGGTGCAGTAACACTTGATGGAGTAGCACTTACTGCAAATATGAGAGTACTTGTTAAAGACCAAGACCCTGCAACCGAAAATGGTATCTACTATGTATCTACTTTAGGTACAGGAAGTGCAACTCTAGTTCTCACAAGAGCTGCAGATGCAAATACTGGTGCAGAACTTTCAGGTGGAACTTTTGTTTTCGTAGAACAAGGGTCAGTTGCAGCTGAGAATGGTTATGTATTCACTCATAATGATGATGCTAATTTTGGAACAACTACATTAACAGTTTCACAATTCTCAGGTGCAGGACAAATCATTGCTGGTACTTCCTTGACTAAGACAGGAAATACTATGAATGTTGCAACTGATAATACTACAATGTTTACTCTATCAGATGCATTGAGTGTACAAAGTTCTGGAACTGCTGGACAAGTTTTACGTTCTACAGGAAACACAGGACAGGCTGCAGTTTATGGTCAGTTAGACCTTGCAAACTCAAATGCAGTTACAGGAATTACTGCTGTTGCAAATGGAGGTACAGGAAAAAGTTCAGTCACCGCTAATTTACTAATGACAGGAAATGGAACAGGAGCATTAAATACAGTTGCGATTGGAAGTTCTGGTCAAGTATTATTAAGTAATGGTTCTGGTTCTGATCCTTCATTTGGTAATATTGATGGAGGTACATTCTAATGGCTACAGTAATTAAATTAAAAAAATCTGAAACTGCTGGGGCTGCACCAACAACATCTAATCTTGTAGCTGGTGAAGTTGCAATTAATACCGCAGATCAAAAAATATATGTAAGAGATTCAGGTAGCAATATTGTAGAAGTTGCAAATAAAGGAGAATCTTTGGGAACAGTTTTAGCAATGTCGATTGCTTTAGGATAGGGATAATATGGCGATACCAGCAACAAAAGATGCACTTAAAGAACATTGTTTAAGAGCATTAGGAAAACCAGTTATTGATGTTAATGTTGATCCAGATCAATGTGATGACCGCATTGATGATGCACTTCAATATTTTGCAGAGTATCATATGGATGGTGTTGAAAGAATGTATCTTAAATACAAAATGACTGATGCTCAAGTTACTAGAGGATCTACAAATACAACTACTTCAGTTACAGATTCCGTAGATAATTCTGGTGGTGCATATGCATGGTTAGAACAAAAAGTATGGCTCCCACTTCCCACTCCTGTAATTTCTGTATTAAGAATTTTTCCTGTTACAGATCATTCTTCAGTACCTATGTTTGATATGAAATATCAAATGAGATTAAATGATTTGTGGGATTTCACTTCTACGTCTATGGTTAATTATCAGATGTTGCAAGAACATTTAGATTTTATTGACCATTTATTAACTGGTGAAGTTCCTGTTAGATTTAATCAACATCAAAATAGACTCTACTTGGATATGGATTGGCCTAATGAAATTAAAACAGACCAATATTTTATTATAGAGTGTTATAGAAAGTTAGACCCTACAGCATATACAGATGTTTATAATGACATCTTTCTTAAAAAATATGCAACTGCACTTATTAAGAAACAATGGGGAGCAAATTTAATTAAATTTAGTGGAGTTGCAATGTTAGGTGGAGTGCAAATGAATGGAGAAACAATATATTCACAGGCTGATGAAGAAATAAGACTATTAGAAGAACAATTACTTAACGGATATGGTTTACCAGCTGATATGATGATAGGATAAAATGCCAACAAATGTATATTTCAATACAGGCACAACAGCCGAACAAAGATTATATGAGAATCTAATTATCGAACAACTTTCGGTATTTGGACAGGATGTATATTACCTTCCTAGAAAATTAGTTAATAAAGATACTTTGTTTGGTGAAGATGCTTCAAGTTCTTTTAATGATGCATATATAATAGAGATGTACCTAGATAACATAGAAGGTTACGAAGGTCAAAAAGAAATGATGACTAGGTTTGGTCTTGATATGCAGGATGAAGCTACATGGGTAGTTTCTAAGAGAAGATTTGAACAATTAATATCTTTAGATGCAAATTTAATCGTTAGCACACGCCCTAATGAGGGAGATTTGATTTACTTTCCAGACGGAAAGAAATTATTTGAAATTAGTTTTGTAGACCATGATGACCCATTTTATCAACTACAAAACTTACCAGTATTCAAAATGCGATGTCGTACATTTGAATATAGTCATGAAGATATGGCAACTGGTCTAGATGCAGTAGATGCAATAGAAACATCAGAATCACTAGATGCACTTGCATATCAAATTATATTAGAGTCTGGAACAGATTCAGGAACTAATTATTTAATAACAGAAGGTGGTGATTGGATTGTAAGTGAAGCTTATAGTGTATCTACATTAGATGTTTCATCCGATACTGACTTCTTTGAAACTCAAGGTGATTCCATACTTGACTTTTCAGAAATGAACCCATTTGGTGAGGTAACATAATGCTTGGAAATACTTTTTATCACGAAACTATGAGAAAGTGTGTTATAGGATTTGGCACACTTTTTAACGATATTCATATTACTAGAAAAGATAGTTCTGGTAATGTAATACAATCTATGAAAGTTCCACTTGCATATGGAGCAAAACAGAAGTTCCTTGCAAGATTGACAGAAGATCCTAACTTGACAAAATCAGTTGCAATAACATTACCAAGAGTTGGTTTTGAGATTGGACAAATTGCATACGACAGTACAAGAAAATTAAATAAAATACAAAAGGTAAAGAAGGCTGGTTCTGCTGGTAATAAGGTAGATACCCAATATATGCCAGTTCCTTATAATATTGATTTTGAATTATATGTTATGTCAAAAAATAGTGATGATGCACTACAAATAGTAGAACAGATTCTACCATACTTTCAACCTGACTATACAATCACTATCAACGATATTGTTCAGATGAGTAGTAAAAGAGATGTTCCTATTATATTAACAGGAGTGTCTTATGAGGACAATTACGAAGGTGATTTTGGGGAAAGACGAGCTCTTATCTATACAATGACCTTTACTGCAAAATGTTATTTGTATGGGCCTGTCATTTCTGGTCAAGTTACAACGAAGGTACAAGTAGACCAGTATACAGATTCAGCATCCGCTGCACCGAAACGTGAACAAAGATTAACAGTAACACCAACTCCTGCTGGTGCCGGTCTTGAAGATGATTTTGGATTTAATGAAGCTTCTTCATTCTTCCAAGATGCAAAAGAATATAATACCGAAACAGGACAGGATGAGTAATGGAAAAGATAAACGAATTGCTAGGGATCGCAGATAAAGCGGTAGCCTCCACTAAAACCCAAACCGCTACTGTGATTCCTAGACCTCAGACAAATGAAGAAAATGAGGATGACTTTAAATACAGTAGAGAAAATCTTTACCATATAATTGAACGTGGACAGGATGCTCTTAGTGGTATCCTGCAAGTTGCACAAGAAACAGACCATCCACGAGCTTACGAAGTCGCAGGACAACTCTTAAAGACTAATGCTGAGAACACAGAAAAATTAGTTAATCTCCAAACCACAAAAAAGAAACTCAAGGAAGCTGACCAACCTCAACGTGTTACCAATAATAACTCTTTATTCGTTGGTTCTACTCAGGAACTTCAACAATTAATTAAAAACAAAAAATGAAAACATTTAAAGAATTTAAAGAAGGCTGGTTTGATAAAAAAGAAAAAGAAGATCCAGATTATGAAGAATTAAAAAAACTTGGTTTGAAAGCCGCTGGTAGAGGTGGTTGGTCTAAGAAAGAACAAGACCGATATAATGACCTTTGGATGAAAATGTACAAGAAAGGTAAAACTCCAACAATGACTCCGCCTGGAGTTTATGGTGATGATTCATGGGGAACTAAAACTAAGAAACTTCATAAAAAACTTGGACTTACAAAAAAAGACCATAAAGGAGTTTTATCATAAATAATGCCAGACGTATATCGTGATAACCCGAATCTCAAACGGGCAAATGTTCAAATTCAATTTACCAAAGAACAAGTACAGGAGTACCAAAAATGCATGGAAGATCCTGTTTACTTCACAGAGAATTATGTCAAAATAGTGAGTTTAGATGAGGGTTTGATACCTTTTAAACTCTATGAATTCCAAAGGCAGATGATGTGGACATTCCACACAGAAAGATTTACCATCTGCAAACTTCCTAGACAGTCAGGAAAATCCACCACAATCATTGCATACTTGTTACACTATTGTTTGTTTAATCCTACAGTAAGTGTTGCAATCCTTGCAAACAAGGCGGTTACTGCAAGAGATTTACTTGGTAGACTTCAACTTGCATACGAACATCTTCCAGATTGGTTACAACAAGGAGTCATGACATGGAACAAAGGGTCATTGGAACTAGAGAATGGCTCAAAGATTTTAGCCAGTTCCACTTCTGCTTCTGCGGTTCGAGGAGGTTCTTACAACATAATCTTCCTAGATGAGTTTGCATATGTTCCTAATAACATTGCAGCCCAATTCCTAAGTTCTGTATATCCTACAATTTCTTCTGGTAAAGAATCTAAAGTGATGATGGTGAGTACACCAAACGGAATGAATATGTTTTACAAGATCTGGAACGATGCAGAGAATGGGAATAACACTTACGTTCCAATAGAGGTACATTGGAGTGAAGTTCCTGGCCGTGATAAGGCGTGGCAAGAGGAAACTATCAAGAATATTGGAGAGGAACAATTCCAAACAGAATTTGATTGTTCTTTCTTAGGTTCAGCCAATACCTTAATTCATGCTCAAAAATTATCTGCATTATCACATTCTACACCTCTTACACATAATGCAGGACTAAGAGTGTATGAAAAACCAAATCCTGAATGTGCATATGTAATAACTGTTGATGTTTCCAGAGGACTTAATAGTGATTACTCGGCATTTGTAGTAATGGATGTATCAGAAATTCCTTACAGACAAGTTGCAGTTTATAGGGATAATGAAATCAAACCAATGAATTTTCCATTAATTATACATAAAGTTGCAAAGGCTTATAATCTTGCATATGTAATGATAGAGGTTAATGATATAGGTGCTCAAATTGCAGATGCAATGCAGTTTGATATGGAATATGATAATATGATTATGACCACACAACATGGTAGAAATGGTCAGATTGCAGGGGGTGGTTTTTCTGGTAAGAAAGCACAATTAGGTGTAAGAACAACTAAATCACTTAAAAAGATAGGGTGTTCTAATCTAAAAACTCTTATGGAAGATAATAAATTATTGATATGTGATTTTGATACTATTGCAGAGTTATCTTCTTTTGTTGTAAAGGGTCAATCATATGAAGGTTCAGATGGAAATACTGATGATCTAGTGATGTGTTTAGTACTATTTTCATGGTTGACAGACCAAACTTATTTTAAAGAATTGGTCAATTTAGATATTCGTAAGAAATTATGGGATGAAAAACAAAATTTGGTAGATCAAGATATGGCACCATTTGGATTTGTTTTAGATGGAGTGAATGATGAACATGGAGAAAGGATTGGAGAAACCATAGATGAATATGGTTCAGTCTGGAATCCAGTAGTTTCTTCTAATAGGGAATATCTAGAGGATTGGTGATAATTCAAGCTCATTCTTTAATTTAGACTCACAATTCAAACATACAATCTTATTCTTTTGTATCCGTTCCAAAATCGGTAATCGAAGTTTTTCTCTGAGTCCTTTCTGTCTTGAAATGATTCGGATCTCTTTGTTGTCAGGGTAGAATGCCAACGTACACGTTTCTGTTTCCCCACAGTATATACACGATTTATCTGCAAGTAATTCGTTAATCCATATATCACGTTTCCTACGAGCCTTCCTAACTCCTTCTTTGATTGTTTCCTTGTATTTCTTGTAATGTTCCATGAAAATATTTATAACTCAAAAATGTTATAAATACCCTCTCTGAAAAACCCTGAAAGTATAAATACTTTCAATAACATTTCTATTTAAGGAGATTGGAATGGCGTTTCAAGTTTCACCTGGCGTACAGGTAACAGAAAAGGACTTAACAAACGTAGTTCCAGCTGTCGCAACATCGATTGCTGGTATAGTAATGGCCGCAGAACGAGGGCCAACAGATTCTATAACTGCAATCGCATCTGAAGAAGAGCTAGTATCCATTTTTGGTGAACCACAATCATCTGATAATCAATTTGAAGATTGGATGAGTGCAGCTGCTTTTCTAGGATATGGTAACGCATTGAGGGTCGTAAGACCAGCAAGTGCAGCCGTAAATTCTTGCGTATCTGGTACTGCATTGTTAATTAAAAATAATAACCATTATAAAGATGGTGATGGTACTAC
>VTLG01003216.1_pt1 | contig 11375 bp, 19 predicted proteins | sample 4694571 | NCBI WGS metagenome assembly VTLG01 (sample SAMN12604809, study PRJNA352737) | marine metagenome | biome: ENVO:00000447; feature: ENVO:00000209|ENVO:00000569|ENVO:01000036; material: ENVO:00002151; isolation source: viral sequences binned using virsorter ... | reverse complement strand
ATTAAAATGTTCACGATTTTGCTCACGTTCTTTTTTACTATTGTCAATAAGCGTAACAACAATGCCTTCAATACGTTCACTATTTACTCGAAGCTCCCTCATTAGATCGTTTGCCATCCACTTGAAAATGTGCGTCATTCCCCATGACATTCCGCCAAGCATTATACAAGGTAATCCAAACCTTTCTAATAATACTACCCATTCATCCATGTTCAGCCACTATTTGAGCTAATTCTTTTGCCCTGTTTGGCGTTTGTTTGGCCCATAAACTATCTAGCATCTCATCCGCTGCTAATTGCCATTCTTTATTCTGCATGTGTGTTATTGCTTTCTTAAATTTTAAAAACCCAGAATACCCCATTTGGTACGTCATCTCTATACACACACCTTTAACTTCTTGCGGTAAATCATTATACCAGGATAGTTTTTCTTTAAGCATTTCATGCTTTTTTATAACTAATTCTGTTAATATCTTTGTTGATACTTCCTCGGATAGCTCTAAATCTTTTATTGCAAAGCCATAGCCTATTGTGTCAAAACCTTCCGAACATTTATAAACTTTACTTCTATAACCTTCGTTTATTTTTAATCTCTCTATTACTTCTTTAAGATTACTCATCTGGATTCCAATCATCTTTATTAGTTACATTTAATATTTCTAATATTTGAGCATAAGTATACTCTGTTTCGCCAGATAATTCAGATGGTTGTGAACCATCATATTTTAACAATGCTTTACTACCATCTGTAGTTAATCTGCACGTATCTTTTGAAGTTTGTAATACTTTGCTAAAATCAACGCTATCTAGTTTTGATTTATTAACAATGACCCATCTTCTATTTGCTGACATAAATAAACCCCTTATGGTGCATCTGTTGTAAATCCAGCTTCATTGACTGCTGACCCTGTGTTAGAGTTGTCTGAACTATCAGTATAATCGCCTTCAAATCTCCAATAAGCTACTAATTCACCTGTTCTATCTGTAGCATAAGATGCTGACTTTGTCAAATCATTTGGTGATCCATTGTTATATATAGCAGAAGCATCAGCAGCAGATAAAACAGCATCCCAAATCGCTACTTCATCTATTTGACCATTCCAAAACTTACTGGCCTGTTTGCTATACCTACCTACTACCAAAGGATAACTTCCACTATCTTGATTTATATCAGCCTGTAAATTTTCTGTATCTAAAGATGGTGAAGCAGTATCTGTATTTGCCGCGCCATCTATATACATAATTAAACTACCTTCTCTATCTGCTGTTACCAGACAATGATGCCAATTTCCATCAGCTAAATTACCATTTGATTTAGCTAAAACTTTATTCGAAGCATCAATAATATGCTCAAAGTGCATTTTATGACCATCGCTTGATTTTATTTCCATGGTCCATCTTGGAGTATTACCCTTGCCGACTACGTGCATATCTGATCCTGTTGTTGATGTTTTAAACCAAGCCGATACACTATATGGACCTTCACCATCAGCACCACCAACTATATCAAGATTGCCCATATCTGCATAATCATCAGTTCCATCCAATGTTAATGATTTATTATTTTTAAAACTTGTTATAGATTGACTAACTAAAGCTATTTTACCTGGAAACATTAATCTTTTATAACTCCAATCCTCAACGTTATAGTTGCGCCATTATAATCGTTTGTAGAGTTTGTTATTCCATATACATACATGCTTTTTGTTGTTGCTACCGATTTTAATACAGCACCTATATTAGATTTTGAATAAACACCAAAATACCCATGGTCCACTACATCAGACATAGTTACTACTGCGCATATACCATCCAATACTGCCCTGGTAGACGTATCTGCGCCTAGCGCATCACTTACTGTGCCTATACTTGTTGAATCTGATGTAAATACTAATTTAAACTCTCCGGCTGTATTTGCGCCATTTCCACTAGCATCTGTTGAATTATCTGTTACTAATGCTACAACTGAATGTAGTAATGCTCCACCGCCTAAAATTGCTGTGCAGTTTGCTATCTCTGTTGTATCAAACATTAAATCACCAGAAGTTCCATCTCCGGTTAGCGTTGCAGTTATATCTATTATATCGACATCCATCCGGTTTAGCTTTTGAGCTGCCGAATAATCATTTATATTCGTTTCTGCCATACCTTCTCCTAAATTTTAGCCAGGAGATCAGACTTCTTCTCGGTGGCCTTAAATTCAATATTATTATCTTCCAAATATTTTATTATTTCGGATTTTTTCCAAGTTGGCCCTGGTTTAGTAGGCTTTGGTTTCTCTTTAACTAGATCGTAGTTTGCCCTTATGTGCATGGCATACAAATCTTTTTCTGATATAGTTATAACTGAACCGGTCCGCTTATGCCTTACTTTTACATCATTAAAGTTTGCCATAATTCCCCTTATTATTGTTTCGAGGGGGCAAAAAACGCCCCCTCGATATTAATCAGTTTAACTATGTAGAACAAATATTCTACGTTTACCAGCTGCATTGTCATGGTTACGTGCCATACCAAATACAACTTCCGAACTCATTAAATGAGAAAGGTATAAATGCTCATATGTTACATTCATAACAGCTTTTTTCTTGAAAGCTACATGTAAAGCATCATCGTGAACTAATAAACCTCTAAAAGCTGTATCGGCTGTTCCATCGTCTGAATCGAAACCATTCCATACCGCAATATTTTTACCAGCATTTGCTGACAAGGTAGTATTATCTAAATATGCGTTATTTGAGGTTAAGATATTCATACCCATAACCTTGCCAACCTGGCCTGTCTTATTAAAGGAACTTCCAAATGGAGAATCTGGAGTACCATATACAAGACCAGCACCAGAAGATAATGTAGATAACGTTCCATATAATTTTGGACCGATAACTATGTTCCAACCATCAGTTGAACCAGATTCCTGGACACATTTTTCTGCGATTTCATCGATCTTTCCATCCATAGAATCAGCCATATCTACGCCCAAAGCAGCTGGTACGCCACTTGTTGATGAAAATGCGCCAGAGCCTAGTAATAACGTTCCCATAATATAGTTATCTATAGCTTCAGCTAATGCTGTACCTATACGATTAGCATACATTTTTACTAAATCATAACTAGCCTGTATTTTTACAATATCTGGTAGCAATAAGTGTGCCACTTCATGCTGGTTTACTGTTATATCTGTTGTTGCACCTGTATCTCCAGCTCCATCAAATGTCATAGCTGAACCATGACTAGGCGCATCTGTTACTGTTACATTACCAATAGTTGGTAAGTGTACTACATCACCGCCACCGCTTAACGCATCAGAGTGATCGTTAAATAAGCCTAGCATAACACTTTTTTTATCAAAAGTGTCTAACAAAGGCTTGGACCACATTTCTGGGATAAACGGATCGGCAACTTTTCCTGTAATACCTGTTGTTGTTGAACCACCGGATACTACATTTACATCCATCGGATTAGTTAATGCCATTTTTTTACCTCATAAATTTATTGTTTAGATAGAAGTGAGGCGTGATAATCTCGTCTTTCTTTTTCTGTCATTTCGGCCCATGGCTTATTAAACGCTGGAGCTTTTACCGCACCCTTTACAGCCGGTAATTCTTCGTTTGAAGTTTGTGCAACACTTAATTTAGATACAACCTTATTTAATGCGTTTAGCGGTAGATCAGAAAAATCTTCTCTATCACCTTCTGGCAACTTATTCAATAGTCGTTCACGTTCAGTTTTTAATAGCTCATCTCCTCTATCTGCTTTGACTTTAAGAGCTTCTATTTCCTTCTTTTGCTCCTCTATCAATTCGTTTAATTTGCCATCTTCTTGCATTTTGGTTTTTCTAACTTTATCTGTATCCTTTCTAAATTTTGCTAACTCTGCTTCAGCATTTTGCGCCCTTTGCCTATAACTTTTAGACGATTTCACCTCATCGTGAAATTTTGCTTCATAATCCACTACTGCGTTCTGCGTAGAGGTTTCAACGCCTGTTGATTGGTCTGTAGTCGTCTGACTAGCTTGGTTTTCTTCATTCATCTGAATTAATTTCCTTTAAATATTATAGTATAAATTTATAACTTTAACTATGATAATATCAAAACTTTTTGTATGAATCATTTACCACATTACAAAAATGAGTGGTTTAACTTTGTTGATTATACACCACATGATGGTCAATTACAGCTACATACTGCTCCGGAAAATGTGCGGTTTATTGTTGCCTGTTGCGGTAGACGTTTCGGTAAATCTTACTCTGCGGCTCGTGAAGCTGAATTAGTATTATCACAGCCAAACAAAATGATTTGGATAGTATCACCTAATTATAACACATCTGAAAAAATATTTAGGATTGTTTACGATGACATGGTAGTTAAAAAAGGCTACAAGCCATCTACATTTAGCAGAAAAGAACAAGTATTATCTTTTGATTGGGGATCAACTATATGCGGTAAATCAGCCGAGCATCCTTCTTCACTAATTGGTGAGGGTTGCGACCTGGTTATTGTTGATGAGGCCGCTAAAATTAATAATTTCCAGCGTATTTGGGAAATGTATGTTAGGCCTACCCTGTCAGATAAAAAAGGTAAAGCTATTTTTATTAGTACGCCAGATGGCTATGGCTATTTTTATGATCTTTTTTTACGTGGTAAAACAGATGAAAATTGGTTTTCTTTTAATTCTCCCTCCTGGGATAATAAATTTGCTTTTCCAGAAGGTAAAAACGATCCAGATTTATTAGAAGCTAAAAGGAGTTTATCGCTTGAAGTATTTGAACAAGAATATGGCGCAAAATTTACCTCACTCTCTGGAAGAGTTTACAACGACTTTGATCGTGATCTGCATGTTGGGAACTTTCCTTACGTTTACAATAGGCATCTTTATATATCTGTTGATTTTGGTTACCGGATGCCTGGTGTTATATTTTTTCAAACAGCTGTGGTTAATGGTCAAGACCATATTTTCATAATAGATGAGATTATACACAAAACAAATATTAAGATTGGAGAGCTTTGTGATATGATTACTAGCAAACCTTATAGCATATCACGTGCTTTTGGTGATCCAGCTGGTTATCAAATTCAATCTTCTGTTGGCATAGGTGAGGCTGAAATATTTGCACGTATGACAGGTCATAGAATATTTGCGTTAAGAGATAAAGCTAGTCGTAATATTAACTCTGGAATATCGCATGTAAGAAATTTTATTAAATCTTCTACCGGTGTTGTTAGGCTTCACATAGATCAACGCTGTACCGGTATTATAGAAGATTTAGAATCATACAGGTATCCAGAAAATAAAGAAAATAAAGAGCTTAAAGATGCACCCCTAAAGGATGGAGTGCATGACCATGGTTGCGATGCGCTTCGCTATGGTATTATAAATAAATTCCCAATAAGAAATTTTAAAATAAGGACGGATAAGAGATGATAAACAATAGTTACGACCTTGCAAGTTATTTTATAAATCAATCGGTAAAGAATTATAGAGCAAAATTAAACAAATATAGACGTGATTTAGTCAATAAGTTTCTTGATTACTATTCTGGCGATAATGTGGATGCTTATGTTATGGAACGCTTTAAATCACCAGCTTTCCAGGAAGTGCCTCCTGTTTGTTTTAATATTACAAGGCGCTTTATAGATCGCATGTCTAGGATATATACCCTTGGTGCATCCAGAAATGTAAATGCCAAGTATGACAAGCTAACAAGAAAAAAGGATTACTCTATGAAACACCTGGAAAAAATGACCAGGTTACTAGGTACTGTGGCGGTCCAGGTCCGATTATCTGGAATCAATACAGATGATGTTCATTTTGATTACAACCCTATATATAACTTCGATTGCCACTTTGCGGATGACGATCCATTTACACCTATAGCTATTATATATCCGATTTCTCTGCCGGTCCATGATTCTAATATCGGTGTTGCTAATAATTTGGAGTATGCTTATTGGGATAAAGAATATTTTATTATATATGATGAGAGTGGTAAAGTTAAAAAAGAAACTCGCCATGGCCTAGGTGTCCTACCTTTTGCATTTACTCATAGAGAACACCAGCTAGATCAGTTTTTTGTCCATGGTGCATACGATATCGTTAGTTGTTCGGAATCAATAAATATTCTACTTACCGAGGCCACTTTAGGTATGCGATTCCAGATGTTTGGTCAGTATGCGGTAACCGGTGTTTACCAGGATGAAAAAATGCAGAGGACCGGATCGGATGAAATGTTAATACTTCCAGAGGGAACATCTTTCGATATTAAATCACCTAAATCTAATGTCCAGGATGCCATAGAGCTTGTTAAGGCTATGATCGACCTGGTGGCCCAAAATAACCACTTATACGTAACATTTGCCCAGGATGGTGGAGAAGTGCCTAGCGGTATTGCTTTAAAGATAAAAGACCTGGAACGCTTTGAGGATTACCAGGATGATATCGAATTATGGAAAATGCACGAACAGAATATTTATAATCTTGAAAGGCATTTAGCTAAATTCCATGGAATTTCTTTACCGGATAAACTAGGCCTAGATTTCCATGAGCCAGAATATCCTAAAAGTACCCAGGATGAGATTGCTATGAATACGTGGCTACTTGAAAACAATCTAACAACCAAGGCTAAACTTATGGTTAAGTATAACAAAGATTTAACTGTAGAAGAAGCTCAAAAAATTGTAACTGAAAATGAGAATATAAATGGCACAAAAGAACAACAAGGTGGATCAATCTTTAATAGAGTTCGTAACGCTGCTACAGGAACTCAATGATATAAATATTGATATACCAAAAGCTAACATAGATGACGTATTAGAGAACCCAGAACAATACGCTTTAGACTTTATTGAATTAACGTTTACGCAATATGTTAAAACGTTTATTAAGTCATATGAGCTAGGTGATAAATTTGGCAAAGAGGTAATGAATAATGCCTAAAGGTTCTTATATGAAAGCTAGTTTTAGTTTTAAAAAACTTGCCAATAAGCTCGAATCTATTATAGTAAATGATCTTAACGTTGTTGGCAGTAGAACAAATAAAGCAATTCAAGATGGAATAGATCAAGGAAAAGATATAAATGGCAATAGTTTTAAACCTTTAGAGCCTATAACTATTGAGCTAGGTGGCAAGAAACCATTAAATAGGACCGGAAACATGCGCAAAACGAAGAAAATACCAGCTAGGAAAGGTAACCATCAATTTGTTATAGAAATGGCCGGAAAAAGCAGACAAGGCGCTTATTATGGGGCATATCATAATACCGGTTTCGTTCAAACCAATGAGAAACAATGGTTTCATAATTCTGAAGTAGAAAAAAGAGAATGGTTTGGTGTTCCTAAATCCATGTTTCCTGGGGAATCTGAATATAATAAAGCTATAAAAGAAAGAACATTTAGAATAAGATCGGCCTGGAAAAAACATGGCTGATTTTATCGATCTATTTGGTGAAGATTTTTCTTCTGTGTTAGCATCTCTGGATGACTTACCAGAGCCGGTAGAAACCATGCTCCTGGGAGTTATGGATAAAATGGTATATGATGTCAGCACATTTAGTAACGCACTAGAAAAAACCGCTTTTTCTATGTCGCAATCCGGTGTATCTCAAAACGTTATAAAAGAAACTTTAGCTAATGATATGGGAACAGGTGGCCGGATATTTGGACAATTACGTAACAATACTAAAGAATCTATTGTTGATGGTATTAATCAATCGGCCAAACTTGGCCAATACCAAAATTATGAGCTAGATAAAGGTGAATTTGCCTGGGTAACTGTAGCTGGTCATAAAGTTTGTCCAGATTGCGATGGTCGAGCTGGTGATAAAATGACTTTTGCAGAGTGGGAATCTGAAGGCTTACCAGGTTCTGGCTGGTCTGTATGTCAAGGGTTTTGTTATTGCGTATTAGACCCAACAGGTAAACTTACCAGCGTTAGGGTTCAAAAAATAGGTGAATCTGGTATAGAAAAAAAATATTATAACACCTATAAACTTACCCCATATCAAGTTCAGCGCTATAAAAACGCTTTGAAATTAAACTCTGCGTCATCACGTGAAATGATGAGGAGGAAGAATTTAAAATATAAGTCTGGTATTTACCAGGACTTTGAAAAGGTCCGGACCGACTTGTCTACACTTGGCAGAACAAAGGATAAATATTATAATCCTAAAACTAAAACCTATTCTAGATCACGTGCTGCTTTACATGAAAAATTAGCTACCGAAATTGTTGCCAAAGGCAAAACTGCTGATGGCGCTGCTGACTTTTTAATGACAGGTGGTTATCCTGGTAGTGGTAAATCTACTATGCTAAACCAGGCTTTCCCTGGATGGAAACAGAAATTTGTTCATATTGATTCTGATGCCATTAAAGCATTACTCGCTAAATCTGATGGTATTGATAATTTAGGTTGGAGAGCTTACGCATACCATGACGAAGCTGATGCTGTGATTGATTTGATTTTTGAAAAATCCAGGAAACAAAATAAGCACATACTATTTGATGGAACTATGAAAAATTCTGATAAGATGGTTAAGTTAATATCAAAGCATAAAGAGCATGGCTATAATACCAGAGCAGCGTTTGCGGACCTTCCACTAGAAAAGTCTATAGATAGAGCAATAGCTCGTTACTATGGCGAATCTGGTCGTTTTGTTGATCCTATATATATAGTAACTCATGGAAATAAAAATATTAATACATTTAAAAACTTACAAGATATCGTAGATTCCTGGGTTCACTATAGTACCGATGTTCCTTTCAAATCATTGGCTAAATTAATTAGCAAATCGTAGCGGTATATTGTATGATCCTATAAAATAATTATATAGGGTCGAATCTTATACCATTATCTCCAGGGAATGGTTCTCTATGATCTATTATTGCGGCTTTTATATCGTGTGGAATTACATCCGGAAATGCAGCGCATGATATATTATCTTTATTTAGATGCTTACAATTCAAACAACTAAAACCAGACATGCTGTTTTCCAGAGCTTTTATTTGGCGATCAGCGATATTATCTTCTTGATCCCAAGATTTAGTTACATCTTTAACAGACATTTTGGTCCTTATTTTACTTTATAATATACTACTTTTTTTTATATTTCATATAGTTTTCATATTGTGTTTTACTATATTCAGAATCGTTACTACGAACTTTCAAAATAAATTCGTATACTTCCATAGGTTTGCCTTCAAATACCAGGTTATCATTTTGGTCGTAGACTTTATGCTTCATTGGTTTTTACCAGGCTATTGCATAACACTAAACCGGCAAACTTTCCATTGTAATAAACATGACAATGGCCCATAGTATTCGCTGGTGGGCAACCTGGTATATTTTTAACTTGAACAATATCTCCAGGCATTAAATTTGTTCTGGCATCCCAGCGATCTAGGCCAACAGGACTATACTTATAATAACTATTTGCTTTTACTTTCATTTTACACCCCCTATAATATTTAATTTCAACACTCATACTTGAACCAAATAAGTTTTGTTATTTTGCTTAACTACGTATTCACTAACACCTAACTCTTGCATCATCAAGTCTATACTCCCAACAACAATATCTACAAGAGTTAATTTAGCTTTTTGATTGCTTAAAAGTTTTTTCTTATTACAATAATAAACTTTAGACATCAAACCATTTAAAACCACATAATATATATCACTTTTTTTCATTTTAACTCCTTTGTTTTTTTAAGTATCATAACCACATATATATATTACAATTATTAATATTATAAAAACAAGAAAAATAATAAAAATAATAAAAAAGTTGTTTATTACATTTATAATATCATAAATTACTTATGTGATGACAATGATTAAAACAAATAACAAGGAGAAAAAATGAGAAACTTAACTTTCACACGTGAGGACATTAAAAAGAGCTATTATGGTGGCCTTACTAATATAAAAGAAGATGTATGTGGTAATCTTGAGGTGGTAACTTTCAACTTCAAAGATGGTAAGCCTGGTGTACTAGCCTGGAGAGGCAAACAAGCTAAACCTTTTCAATATTATAAATTCAATAATACTGAAAAATTAATTGCGCATGTTACTGCTTTAATAGAATCAGAACAAAAATGGTTGGAAGCAAAAAAAGCCAGAGCTGAAAAAAAGAAAGCAGCTAAATGTCCTTTCAAAGTTGGCGACATATTAACCGGATCATGGGGCTACGATCAAACTAACGTTGATTCCTACCAGGTTGTAGGTTTAAAAGGTAAATGTACTGTTGTTTTAAAAGCTATTTGCCAGGAAATGGTAGAGGGATCACAAGGTTTTGATTGCTGTAACGTTAAGCCTGTTAAAGATTCTTTTCTTTCTGAAAATGAAATAGTAAAAAGAGCCACTACTTATAATGGTGAGCATTGGAGTGTTAAAATGCACCACTCTTGCTATTTGAGTTTGTGGGATGGTCAAGAATTATATAAAAGCTGGTATGCTTAATAATAAAGGAGAAGAAATGAAAAATAATAATAAACCTGTTTTAAAAAAATATAAAGTTAAGGTCAAAATACCTTGCGTAGTTTATAAGGATTATTATGTAGAAGCTGCTAATTCTTCTAATGCTATGAAGACCGCAGAAAAAGACCATAAAAATGGAAATTGTGATTCCTGGCCAGAAGGTATTGTTATGGATTTTTCTGGCGACTATGACCACGATCAGCTACACCATAAAGCTGAAGCGGTTGAAGTAGATAGCAATATATTATATAATGAATAAGGAGAGCTAAATATGGCAATTAAAGCGCCTATAAGATGCACAGTAATAGACTTTTCAACAAACGAAGTTATTACTTATATTATCCCAGAGGACATAAAGAGAAAAGATGTAGAAAAGTTTGTTTTTGATAACACGTATCATAAACAGAGTAATTGCAAATACATCTTTGGCGATAATCTTAAAATAGGTTTTAGAGATTTGTATAAATAAGGAGAACTAAATGGAATAAATAAAACATATATTATAAAAGCCTCTAGCAATAGAGGCTTTTTTTTATTCATTAATTCCAATCCCATTCTGTTGCTCCAGGCGTTTTAATTGTTTAATCCATTTAGTCCTAACTTCCGCTGGATGCCTTCCAGGCCTTAATGGTTTCAATCCTACAGCATCGGCCCTACGTCTTAAATGATACGCAGTATTCCTACGTACCCTTTCACGTTTTACCGATAAAGGCGTTCCATCATCGCCCTTTAAACGTTTTTTATCTTCCCTTAATACTTTATTAGGATTTATACGATCTAGGTTTCTAGGGGGTAATTCGGACCTTATTTCTACACTCTGGCCAATTACCTCGGCATCCTCAACATCCACATGGTCCAAACTCCTGGACTTCAAATATTTCTCAAAAGGTGATTCTACTTTTAAAT
>VTLG01001485.1_pt1 | contig 11375 bp, 18 predicted proteins | sample 4694571 | NCBI WGS metagenome assembly VTLG01 (sample SAMN12604809, study PRJNA352737) | marine metagenome | biome: ENVO:00000447; feature: ENVO:00000209|ENVO:00000569|ENVO:01000036; material: ENVO:00002151; isolation source: viral sequences binned using virsorter ... | reverse complement strand
GAATTCGGTCTTGAAGATATCGTTCGTTCTGGATTGTGTAAAGAGTATCTAACTACCAAACACGCTATGTCTATGTAATGTTTAATCATGTACCTGTTTCTCTACCTGTATTGGATAGAGAAACAATTGATGGTGTAAGATACTATAAAGTTCCCGATGAGGATGAATTTTTAAAATTAGTATCAATTACTTCAGTAACTAGTCACTTCAATAGAGAAAAATTTGCTAAGTGGCGTAAGAAGATTGGTGAGAAGAAAGCTAACGAGATTACTCGTAAGGCAACTTCTCGTGGAACTGACATGCACACGCTAGTGGAGCACTATTTGTTAAATGAAGATCTTCCTACGGTTCAACCATTATCAGACTATCTCTATAAAATTGCGAAACCTACCCTTAACAAAATTGACAATATACATTCATTAGAAGGGTCTCTTTATAGTAAAGAATTGGGTATTGCGGGTACAGTAGACTGTATAGCAGAGTATGAAGGAGAATTATCAGTCATTGACTTTAAGACTTCTAAACAACCTAAACCACGAGAGTGGATTGATGGATACTTTGTTCAGGCAGCAGCATATGCGTGTATGTATTATGAACTAACAGGCACTCCTGTTAAAAAACTTGTTATTATTATGGCATGTGAAGATGGTGAGTGTGTTGTGTATGAAGAGCGAGATAAGTTGAAATATATGAGATTACTCGTTACTTACATTAAAACATTCTTAGATTACCACCTGCAATTACATGGAAAATGAATTTACACAAGTACTAGGTAAAAAGTTTATGAATCCCGCAAAATTTGCGGTAGAAATAGAAAAATTAGTTAAGAATGAAAAACTTAACTATATTGATGCTATTGTTCTTTATTGTGAAGAGAATAACATTGAGATTGATTCTATTACTAAATTGATTTCTAAACCTTTAAAGGAGAAACTGAAGTGTGATGCACAACAGTTAAACTTTATGAAAAAGACCACCAGAGCAAAATTGCCTTTATAAAAATGCCTACTTTATCATGGTTTCCAATGCCAATCTATATTGATAAGGCAAATGGAACACAATATGAAGCTATAAACAAAGAACTTTTTAGTGTATATGATAAAGTAGATTTTGCTCAAAATCCTCAGTGGACTGATGATACTAATGAGTTGAGTTTTGAAAGAGATTATGCTTTTTTTGAGGAGCATCAACTTAAAGATTGTACTCAGTTCTTAGATTTTTTGCATATCAATATTATGACCTATTTGGAGCAAATAGGATCTAAAGAGAAATTAGAATATGTAGTTCATAATTCATGGTTGACAAGAACAAAAAAAGGTAAGTATATCCATATGCATGATCATGGGAATTATGATATATCTGGAGTTTATTATTTACAGACAAATGGTAAAGATGGAAACTTATTTTTTCCAAGTCCTCATAGATTATTAGCAGGTAACTATATAATTTCTAGAATAACAGATTTTACCCAATCTCTTCCTTTAGAGCGAGGTTTGATAGCATTGTGGCCTTCTATGCTGTATCATAATACAGCACCTAATGAAACCGATCATGAAAGGATTAGTGCAAGTTTTAATATTAAATTTCTATGATAAAAGTTTTAAAAAATCCAAAAACTAAAGATTATCTGGGATTTAAAAATTGGGTTACTGGACCTGATTTTACTTGGAATTATAATGTAAAAACGACAAATTCTACTGTTGATTTGCCTTTTTATACTCATGCTTTTATAAAAAGACCAGAGACTGAAGGATACCCTAAAATTGATAATCCTCAAGAGACTGAGGGTGTAGTTAAGATGTTAATGGAGATCCTTAAGTATAATGATGTAGTAATGAATAGTTTTATTAGAATATCTGTTAATGCTGTTCATCCAGAGAAGAGAATTATGTCTTCTTTACCCCATGTGGACCATCAATTTAATCATGGAAATTTATTGATGTATTTTACTGATGCTGGTGGATCTACTTTTGTGGAAGGTGAAGAGCATAATCCCAAAGAGGATGATATTATTTTATTTACTGGTGAGCATTATATGGAGACTCCTGCGGATAACCGAAGGGTGATTTTAGTCGCAACTATGGTATAATACAGATAAATAGAGGTGTTAATAGGTGTATTATGTCTGACTTTTTTGAATCCGATTTCGTTCAAGACGAGATGGAAACAATCAATGAAATGCAAGAGGAAATCTATTCCCAAGTGTTTAAATTTCCCGAACTTCCATTGGAAGATTTGCTTGAAAAACAGCAGATCCTTTATACTCGTATGAAACTGTCTGATGATCCTCGTGCTAAAGAGATGGCTGACAATGTTCGGCAATCTGCTATAGTAATGGGATTCCCCAAGGATGTTGATTGTAATGTCCTATTTCAGAACATGAGAGTTACTCTCGACAAGGTTCGTCAGGGGATTGACAAAGCAAGATGAGCGGCTTATAATAGACTCGTACAAAAGCCAAATCCAATTACACAGGCCAAATCTATGTCTTTCGCATCGCTTAAAAAGCAATCATCTCTCGGTAGTCTAACTGCCAAACTTGTTAAGGAGGTTGAGAAAACCAATTCAGCAAACAAAGGAGATGAGCGACTCTGGAAACCAGAAGTCGATAAAGCAGGTAACGGGTATGCCGTTATCCGATTTCTTCCAGCACCTGATGGAGAAGATCTTCCTTGGGTAAAACTATACTCTCACGCCTTTCAAGGACCAGGTGGATGGTATATCGAAAATTCACTAACTACAGTGAATCAGAAAGATCCTTGTTCAGAGCATAATACTACTCTTTGGAATAGTGGAGTAGAATCTGATAAGCAGATTGCTCGTAATCAAAAGCGTAAACTTTCTTACTACAGTAACATCTATGTTGTAAAGGATCCAGCGAATCCTGAAAATGAAGGTAAGGTATTCCTTTACAAGTTTGGTAAAAAGATCTTTGATAAGATCATGGGTGCAATGCAACCAGAATTTGAGGATGAGACACCTCTCAATCCATTTGATTTCTGGCAAGGTGCAGACTTTAAGGTTAAGATTAAGAAGGTAGCAGGTTTCTGGAACTATGATAGTTCTGAGTTTGCTGCTCCTAAACCACTCCTTAAGGATGATGATGCACTTGAAGCATTGTGGAAGAAAGAGTATTCTCTTTCAGAACTTGTCAGTGCTGATAAGTTTAAGTCTTATGACGAACTTAAGAAGCGTCTTGAGTCTGTTCTAAAACTTACTGCTGCACCTACTCGCCAAGTAGTTGAGGAAGAGGATGTTGATCGTGAACCAGAACCAGTTGCAGCAGCACCTGCAGCAGAAGATGATGCACTATCATATTTTCAACAGTTAGCTGAAGAATAATGTATCATGATTTTATTGGGGTCTACGAGAATTTCGTAGATCCCAATCTTTGTGAATGGATCATTGATTTTATGGAGAGGTCACCACATGTGATACCTCGAAATTTTAATTTTGTTGATGATAAACAGATATGTATGGATGCTTTCTCACCAGGAGAAGCACAAGCATTAAATGGATATGTTAATGATTGTCTTAAAAAATATGCTGATGAATATGTTTATCTTCAGCAACAAAGATTTATAAGTTCACTTACTCTACTTCAAAAGACTCAACCTACTAAGGGTTATCATCATTTCCATAGTGAGAATACTGGTTGGGTAACCTCGACAAGAATTATGGCATGGATGGTATATTTAAATGATGTTGCTGAAGGTGGAGAAACTGAGTTTTTATATCAGAAATATAAAATTAAACCAACAAAAGGAACTGTGGTAATTTGGCCAGGTTCTTATACCCATGTACATAGAGGTAATCCTCCTATGAGTGATAAGTATATTGCTACAGGATGGTACACTGGATCTATGGGATTGAGTGAAGTTGATCTATAAGCCTAAATAAAAACATATATTCAAATTATAAAAATGGCAGGATACACTGGAAATCACTTTGTTTGCACCTATAAAGATGCCTCAAATGGCAATTTTACAGCAGATGTATATGCTAAGGATGCAGACGATGCTAAAGCAAAGGTTCTAATTGCTTACCCTTGGGCTAAAACTGTAACCGCAACTGCTGGTGCTTAATAATGGCACGAGATAAAGTTATAGTCTTTAATGGTGCAGATGGTAAATGTAGAGTAGTAATTCCCACAGTGGATTGTGCTCTATCTGATGATGCTATCATCTCAAAAGATATTTCTGCGTCAGAATATTCTCTGATTGATGCTTCGGATCTACCTAATACATCATTTAGATCCGCATGGAAGTATTATCATGGGAGCAAAAGTGTTATTGCAGAACTTGCAGATGCTAAGACTATTACAAAAGAGATTTTAGAGACAAGATATTTAGAAACTAAGAAAGAGAATGCAGATATTCAGTCAATAGCAGATATGAAGGGTGAATCTGCATCACTTAAATCAAACCCTGCAGTACCATATACTACAATTACTAACGCTACCTCTGTATCCCAACTTGAAGCACTGATCTAATAATGGAAAAATTTGAAGAACATCATGAGGAGTTTAATTACTCCTATGAAGATCCTTTTTATCTTATTTCTTTAAACGAAGATGGTTGTAATAAACTATTGAAGTATATTGATGGTTTGACCGAGGATGACTGGGCAATTCATCAAACACAGTATAAGGATAAGGAAAATTTTAGATTGTGTGATATACATTGTCCCAATCAAAATAGTCCTATGTCAACCATAGGTGGAAGTATATTTGAGTTAGTTAATAATAAGTATTATCAGTTTGATATCAGTATTTTTGAATTCCAACTTCTTAGATATAGAGAAGGTGGTAAGTTTGAATGGCACTGTGATTATGGAACTGCTCCAAATAAAGATGTTTGGAGAAAGTTAAGTCTTAGTGTTCAACTCTCTAGACCAGAGGATTATGATGGTGGAGAGTTAGTTATTGTAGATTATTATAACCAGCACTGTGAGATTCCTAAGAGTTTAGGTGCTTCTGTTGTTTTTGATTCTAGATGTCCACACAAAGCAGAACCTATCACCAGAGGTGAAAGGTATGTTTTAGTTGGATGGGCTAGTGGACCTAAACTTAGGTAGGATTATTTGCTACCTTCATAGTTTTACTTTCATATTGTGAAGACTTAGTATATTCTAGAGCTTGCTTCATATCCATCATAAATGAGGTCATAAATTCTCTTCTCATAACTTTAATATTTCTTTTCCTCTCATTTTCTCTAGTTTCTGCTAGATAATTACTAATTCCTATAACAGGATTTAGAGTAATGTTGTGAGTATCTGGATGAGGAATAGTAAAGTTAGAGTCTACTTTCAATCCTGCAGGAAGAATTAATCTTCCTTGAGAATCTTTAACTAATGTAGTTTCGTAGAATTGTGTTTCATCTTTATCGACACCATATTTTGATACACAATAATCATAGAGTACCTTACTACCCATAGGCCATTCACTTCTAACATTTGTAATATTAGCGACAGTTAATATAATCCAGTCTAATTCTGGATTACCGTACAATTCATCAGCAACTTCATCAGGTCTTACACCTTCTTTGATTGTGTATGAATTTAAGAATGTTACATCTGTAGCAGCACTATCTCTAATTTTTGCTCTTAGAAATAAGTTTTTAGTAGTAACATAATTGTTTCTAGTAATACTAGACTCTAGTTGATTTTTATACCTTAGATTAGGTAAATTTCTGAAATAGTGTTTAGACATTAGTAGAATCCTCCTCTAGATACACCTTCATGATCTTCTGCATATATTGGATTCATTTCAGTAAATGCCAGATCCATTTTCATATGAACTGGTGTACCATCACCATAGGTGGCCCAAGTACCACTACCTGTATAGTTGACTGACATGTTTTTCAAAGCACATGTTTTAAATTTGTGAAGGAATGGATGTGGTTGTCCACCTTTCATATAATTTAATCTGAATATATCAGGAGCATTTAAGAATCCCATATTGTCTGCTGTATATTTTGCAGCACTAGCAATTTTGAGGGTTCTTATCATTTTTTTGACTACTTGAGCTTCATCAATACTTCTAGGAACTAAGTCCCAAGAGAAATTAAAACTTCTTATAGTCACACCACCAAAAACCATTTCAAGGTTTTGGTTGATGACTTGTCCTGTAGCCCTTGCTATCAATCCTTCAGCAGTGACATTTGCTCCAAATGTATTTACTGCTGAAGCTGCTGCAGTTGTTTTTGCAAAATCTATAAGACCATCTCCTTTACCACTTTTAGCATTACCTGCTAAACCTTTAACTTCTTCAACTCCTTGCTTTAATATATTTGTAGAGTCCATCATACGACCCACTGCAGAAATTCCTGCTGCAGCAAAATCATTTAACTTGCTCTCACCCCAATTAGCACCATTATTATCTTTGATATTTTGTGGTATTGGTAAAATGATTACATTTTTTGTTTTTAAATTTTTATATCTATCACTAGCCATTACTGCTTTACCACCTTGGTAAAAATTTAGACTAGTTCCTGTTTTTTGTACATCCTTTTGTCCAGTAACTGCTCCTTTTTCAAATTTTACAGTTCCATCTTCGTTCAATACCTGTTCTGATGCTATAATATCTTCCTTTACTGTTCCTGTAGTATCTTGGGTTAGACCTTTAAGTCCTTTTGTTGGTGGCTGCTCTAAGACCTCTATCTGAAAGTAATCAGTAGCATGATCAATCAGATCTTCTGGGTATCTTATAACTTTTCCGAGATTAGCTGGCACTATCCTAGACTCTTTTTATGTATTTAGCTTGAATTTCGCATATGACAGTGATCTAGCATGTTCTAGTTCAGCAACCGATAGTTCATGGAACTCTCCGATTACTTCATTCCATGTATAGTTCCTCATTTTGTTCCAATGATAACTAAATCCTCTAATACCCCATTGTTTTAATTCCATACATGCTATTAAAGGAAATTCATCATACTCAATCATAGGAGTCTTTGGTAGATATACAAATGTATAGAATCCACCTTCTTCTGGTAATATAACTTTAGTATCTTGTAGAGCATCTAAAACTTCCAGCATTGTATCTTCAGGATCTTCTGTCCCAATAAATTCATCTACAATTGGCTGTAGTCTAGACACCTAAGTTATCCTCCGTTAGTATTTTGAACTCCATCATTCTGTCTTTACAGAATTCTTTTGCTGCACCCCATTTTGCTTGGTTCTTAGCATACTCCATCACTTCTCTTACATACTTTCTATTTTTAGTCTTCTGAATTTTTGGTTCAGTGCATTGTCTTTTGGGTTTAATTTCAATAATATATTTCTTAGGTACTCCTGATTTATCTTTTACTTTAACATAAAAGTCAGGAAAATATCTATGTAATCTGTTGTCAAGTGGTGATCTGTAGGGTATTATAACTTCTTCACTACCCCACTCAATGATGTTATCATTCTTATCACAATATGACATAAAAACTTTTTCCCAGGAACTACGATAAATAATGTTACGATAATCCCCTCGATACTTTGTAATATTAGAAGGTCTAAATCTTCCTGAACGAGCCATGCATCGTATACGATCCCGTTAGGTATTTATTGTGCCAGTTTATCCAAGAGTAAAAAAGACTGAAAGAATAAGAAGTTTGTTTCAGAAAGTTGCTACCACAAACCATTATGAGGTATTTTTCAATGGTTTTGGATCTATGCAACAACTTAGAGGTTATATTACCTCTATGTCACCTAGAGTAAGTAACTTCTTTATCAGTAGAGATCTTGGTTTACTGTGCAACAGTGCTGAACTACCAGCAACCACTATGGCAACTGCTCAGGTTGAAGGTCAGAGAATGGGAATCACTGAGAAGATGGCTCATTCAAGGATATTTACTGATAGTTCTTTTACTTTTTATGTTGATAGTGATTATAGAGTGTTAGAATTTTTTGAATATTGGCATGAATTTATAGCATCTGGATCTCATTATGGTGCAAAGAATGATGGTGTTGATAGAACTCATATTGCTTATTATCATAGAATGCAGTATCCTGAGGAGTATAAGGTTGATTCTATAAAAATTCAAAAATTTAATAAAGATCATTTTAGAAGTGTTGAATATACTTTTCTTAATGCTTGGCCAGTATCTGTATCTTCGATGCCTGTTTCTTATGATGGGAATAGTATTCTTGAATGCCAAGTAACATTTAATTATGATAGGTATTACTTTGGTCCAATTAATTCTTTAGATCGTAGAGTATTTAATTCTTCATATAATCCAGCACCAACACCTCCTACACCTGGTAATAATCCAGTTAAATTAGGAAAGACTGATATAACTTTAGATGGAACTGAGTCTGATTCTGCGGTGATGAGAAAGGTTTATAAGCAAGATGAAACAAATAATGATGTTTCTAACACTAGTGGAGATAATGATATAGTTTTAGATGGAAGTGAGTCTGATTCTGAGGTGATGAAAAAGGCTGTAAGCAACTAGTATAAATTATGGTATAATATACATAATGGAGATTTAGTATGGGCTTAGCACAGCAATTAAAGGAAGGAACCAAACAGTCTCACTCTGCTGCAGAGAATACAAAGTTTGTTTCATCATTCCTCCGTGGAGTAGTAAGTAAAGAAAATTATCGGCAACTTGTTGCTAATTACTATTTCATATACAATGCTTTAGAAACGGAAGTTCTAAGATTGCAAGATGATCCTGTTGTAGGACCATTGAACATGAAGGAACTTTATAGACAGCGTGGTCTATCAAAAGACTGTGAGTATTTCTTTGGTGAAGATTGGAGAAATATTATCTATCCTACTGAAGCATGTCAACAGTATGTAAATCGTATTCGTGAAGTAGCACATGACGACACTGAACTTCTTGTGGGTCATCATTATACTAGATATTTGGGTGATCTCTCTGGCGGTCAGATTCTTAGGAATATCGCTGAGAAGTCTCTTAAGTTAACTGATGGTGGTTTAGATTTCTATAAGTTTGATATAGAAAATAAGAAAGAGTATAAAAATAACTACCGTGCTACACTAAATACACTGCCTGTGACAGAATCACAAGTATCTGCTATCATATCAGAGGCAAACTATGCATTTCGTTTGAATATGTTTATGTTTGAAGAGTTAGATGGCAATGCATTTAAATCCACAATAGCTTACATTTGTGGTATAATAAAAGGAAAAACTGATGCCACTACCAAAGATTAATGCACCAACTTATGAGATGGTGATTCCTTCTTCTAAGAAGAAGATTAAATATAGACCTTTCCTAGTCAAAGAAGAGAAAATTCTTGTTATTGCAATGGAAAGTGAGGATATTAAAGATATTGCTCGTGCTGTTAAACAAGTTCTAGGAAATTGTATACTTACTAGAGGTATTAAGGTTGATAAGTTATCTACATTTGATATCGAATATCTATTCCTTAATGTTAGAGGTAAATCTGTTGGAGAAACTGTTGAAATACAAGTAACTTGTCCTGATGATCAAGAGACCAAAGTTCCAGTGACTGTTGCATTGGATGAGATTAAAGTTATTGAGGATCCTAATCATAGTAAAGATATTAAATTGGATGAAAAATTGACTATGAGGATGAAATATCCTTCATTGGATCAGTTTATTAAAGAAAACTTTAGTATAGGTGATGGTGTTGGATTTGAGCAATCAATTGATATGATTGCTGATTGTGTAGATATGGTATTCAGTGAAGAAGAAACTTGGACTGGAAGTGATTTCACTAAGAAAGAAATGATTGCTTTCTTAGAAGGATTGGGTTCTAAACAGTTTAAAGAGTTGGAGAAATTCTTTACTACTATGCCTAAACTTAAGCATGAGTTTGTAGTAAAAAATCCTGCTACTGGACAAGATAATCAAATTAAGTTGGAAGGGTTAGCAGCTTTTTTCAACTAGCGATGTTGCATGAAGATCTTGTATCATACTACAAGATCAACTTCGCTCTCATGCAGCATCATAAATATAGCTTAAGTGACATTGAAGATATGATCCCGTGGGAACGGGAAATATATATTAGTTTATTAAAACAGCATATCGAAGAGGAAAACTTAAAGCAACAGCAGCGAAATGGCTGACATTAAAGACAAATTACCTACACCACCAGGAGAAAAATCATCATCTGGGGGTGCTTCTCATGGCACGATGTCAAAGTCTTTTGGACTGCAGAGAAAAACATTAGCAAGAGTTATAGGATTAGAGAAGAGAGTAGACAAGATAGAGAGTGGTGTTGGTGGTATTGATATTGATAAATTTAGTGATATCAATAATTCAATTCAAGGTATTAATAATAATTTAATAGCAATCAAGGATTTCATAGATGCTGATCTAAAGGCAGATCAGGATGCAGCAGATGATAAGAAAAAGGATGATGCAAGAAAATTAGACAAGGATAAAAATATCAAGGCCGAAAAATTCTTAGAGACAAAACAAACAGAGCAAGCTGTTAAACCAGTAGAGAAAGCAACTAAGTCAGCTAAATCTGTATTCCAAAAGTTATTTGATTCTCTTACTGCTATCTTTGGTGGATGGTTATTGGATAAAGGTGGAAAGATGCTAACAGCATGGAATGAAGGTGATATGGAAACCTTTAATGAAATGAAGAATGCAATATTGACTGCATTGGGAGTAGTGGGTGTAATTTTTGCTGCAGCTAATATTGGTGCAATTATTGGTGCAATGAAACTTATCATTGGTGGACTTAAGGTAGGTGTACCAGCAGTTCTTGGACTTCTTGCAAATCCGTGGACTTGGGTTGTACTGGGTGTAGGTACTGGTTTATACTTTGGTGTGAAAGCAATTCATAAAAGAGTTACTGGTGGTAATAAATTCTCTGAGTTTGATAAGCAGTTGAGAGCACAGACAAAATCTGCTGGTATTGATATGTACCAAAATCAAAAAGGAGCACATATATTAGAGGAAGATGGAAAGTCTCATAAGCGTATTGATTATTGGGGTGAGCATGGTTTGATGGGTAGAGAAGCAACAGAGGAAGAGAAAGAGAAATTGGGGTATAATGAGGATCATAGAGTAAAATTAAATCTTCAAGATGAAAAGCATCGTGCTTGGATTGAAAAGCATATGGGTGCAGATAAATTGGCAACAATGGATAAAGCATTTGCTGATTATAAGACTATGATGCAGAAGAAAGATGATATTAAAGATGAAATGCACTCAATGTTGAAGAAGGAGAAGAAATTATTCTATGCTGAAAGACGCAAAGAAGAAAAGGCACTCCGAGATAAAGGTGAAATAGGTGGATGGAATACTACTAAGGGTTGGACTGATCCATTACAGTGGATGGATAGTTCTGCTGGTAGATGGTGGGCTAAGCAAGATAAGAAGTGGAAGAAGAGACATTTGGAGATTAGGGTTGAATATAATAATAAATTACAAAAGACA
>VTLG01015454.1_pt1 | contig 11376 bp, 6 predicted proteins | sample 4694571 | NCBI WGS metagenome assembly VTLG01 (sample SAMN12604809, study PRJNA352737) | marine metagenome | biome: ENVO:00000447; feature: ENVO:00000209|ENVO:00000569|ENVO:01000036; material: ENVO:00002151; isolation source: viral sequences binned using virsorter ... | reverse complement strand
CACCTACTGTAATTGTTGCAATACCTGAAACATAGTCATAAACAGCACCTGTTACACTTAGAGAAGGTGTAGTTAAATCAACTGCTACTTCTTTCTGACTAGTAGCAGTAGCAATAGCAACATGACCCTGATCTCTAACAGGACTTGCACCTCTAGAAACTAATCCATAAGTACCAAAACTACAGTTACTATTTGCTATATCAGCTTGACCACCAGCATCTACAGTGACTGCTTCTTGACAACAAATTGTAAACAATGAAACTAATTGTGCAAAACCACCATTAGTAACGGCAACACCAATACCACCCTCATTATACTGAGTAAAGGCATCAACGTTTATTGCTTTCAAAGATCTTGCTTGATTACCATCTACACGTATTCCCACACCTGTAGTTGTATCACTTAGACAATTTTGGATATAAGGTCCTTTCCATTTACCACCATCTACATTTTCTGCAATATTATTTCCTGTGGGGAATCCAACAGCACATGCAGGTGCTACATGATCCCTAAATGTCATATTCGCTAATTTACTTCCTTTTCTTACATGGAAGATATCATCATTAGTTGTGCTAGGAGAAACCTTTACCGACCTTTGATCATCACCAGTAATAGTAACAAAAGCAGGAACTTCTATTGGGTTATCTTCTGTATAGTTTCCAGCAAGTACTTTGATAACTGATCCAGTTGTAGCAATACCAACTGCTCCTTTAATAGTTAATTTAGCATTATCAATTGAAGTACCATTATTACTATCATCTCCATCTTTTGCAACATAGAAAACATTAGGAGCAGAGTTGATACCTGACGCAGTAGCACTAATCGTTACACCAGTACCAATAGTAACTGATGAATTGGTAATTACAACATCTTCATCACCAACTGTTATTTTATTGTTATCACCATCAATAGTGATGGATGATGAACCAGCAGTTAGAATACCAACTATTCTCGCATTTCCTTGAACTAATAGATCACTTCTAAAAGTACCAAGTCCAATAACATCTATATTTGTTACATCTTCATAAGTAACCGTTCCAGCAGCAGAAATATTTCCTGTTGCATGAATATCACCAGCAACATACAGTTCAGTTCCAGCAACTGCAGATGTGGTTCCAATACCTACACTCTTAGTAGTACTAACACCAACACTATTTGCAGTCCACGTACCAGCAGCACCTACTCCACCACCTTCTCCACCTAACCACAGTTCTTGATCAGCATTCCATTTTAGAACATATCCATCAGCAAGAGTTCCGTCACTTATCTGAGTACCAATTCCAACATCATCTAACTCTCTCAACCATACTGCTCCACCTCCACCTAAAGTAGAAAGTTGTTGTTGAACTCTATTAACAAAGAGACGATAATGTTGTTGTAAATCTCTAAGAGTAGCAAACTGTTGATCTAATGGTGTAAGAGGATCTGGTCCATTAACTGGTCCTAATGATTGCTTAACATCGGGAGGTTCATTTAAAAGACCTTCCTCTAATAATTGAGCTACATCTCCCTGCTTAGCTTTTATTTCTTCTACAACATCTCTTAGACTACTAAAACTACTAAGTTCTCTCTTTATCTTTTTTAATTCTTCTTCATAGAACTTAGGTTTGGGTACGTTAGATACCTTTACTTCTAAAGAATTTAATTCCTTATCAAGTTTAATTCCAAAGTCTTTGAATTGTTTTTCTAATCTTTTTGTTGCTTCCTCTGTAACATCTTTATGATCATCTACAAGACCCTCTACCCTTTCAGATATTACAATTTCAAATTCTTTTTGATTGTTCTTTAGTTTCTTCTGAAGATTCCAAATTATTTGAGATTGTTCTTTTAATTGATCATAAATCTCTTCCTTTACATTTCCAACTCTATCATGAATACTTTTGAAATCAGTCTTTGTTTCAAACGTTTCAGTATCTGCTCTTTCATGAATATTACTTAGTTCTGCTGAAATCTGCTCTTGAACAGTTTCAAGAGAATCTTTAACTATCCTGAACTTCTCATCAATAACATTGAATGTCTTACCTATCCAATTGAAATCAGGAACCTCATTTACTCCCTCAATCCATTTGGGTAAAGTTGGAATAGATTCCCTAATAATCTCTATTGATTCCCCAAGAACCTTAAGTTCATCCTCATAATATCTAATCTCAGGAACTATGGGAATACTTTCTTTAACTTGATCAATTATTTCACAAACTGCTTCAAGTTCTTTATCATAATTCTTTATCTCAGGTATCTCAGGTATTTCTGCACGAACATCATTAACCATCTGAACCAAAGCGCCCCATTCAGGTGCTTTTATCAGATCAACAACTTCTATTTTGGCATTTCCTTCTGCATCATCAATAATCTGTTCTTCTATTTCTCCACCACTTTCTTTTTTAACAAACTCCTCCACTGAAGGAAGTTCTGACTGCCCCGATACCTCATCAAGTGAAGGAAGGTCAGACTGCCCCATTACTTCATCAACAGATGATAAATCTTTATTTTCTGAATGGTTATTTTCCTCAGGCATCTTTCTTTTGAGCATCTTTTATCATTTTAGTTAGGTCAGCAGTAGACCCCACAAATAAAGCATTAGTCACATTAGTAGGACCCTTTACTTCCTCTTCAACTTCTTTCAATTTCTGCTGAAGTGTCATTAATTTATCAGTAGCATCTGAAACACTTTTAATAAGTTGACCCGCTACTTCATATGCTCGTGGCATATCACTTTGTTCAGCAACATCAAGAATACCATCAATTGCTTGTTGACCTTTTTCAATTATACTATAAAGATTACCTCTAGTATATTCATAATCTTTACGAACTTCCGTAGTAGCATCTGGTTTTGTAATACCAACCTCTTTATGAGAAGGTTCTACAACCTCAGAAACAACATCAAAAGTTTTGTCTAGAGATTCATAATTCATACGTCTCCACCTTGAGCACTACTATAAGACTTGAAATCTTGATAGAAAGATGTAGTTTCATTGAAACCAAAATCATCACCAGCTTCAATACCTGCATTATCTCCAGTAAGTGGTAATGTAGCTTCTGTTTTTCCAGTCATCTTATGGATTCCAGCACCATTGACATGGGAAGCAATAGGAGTACCATCCTTTCCACGTTCAACAACAATACTGTTTCCATTAATAGACTTAACCCACATCTCTTCATTATCAATTGTGATGTAATCACAATGACTTAGAGCAGAACCGTCTCCAACCTCAAGTTGCGTTTCTGTAGCATCAATATTCTCATTAAGGAATGTAGCAACAGTTCCAGTATTATCCTGAACTGCACGTGGAGTAACAGAGTAACGAAGTTCTCTACGTGGAGTCTTAGTATCCATATTGGTCATATAATCAAGAGTAGCTTTCTTGATAATACCAGTACCCTGATCGGGAATAGGACCGAATAGATAAGTTTTCGCTGTAAAATTAAGAGTATAAATTAATGCTCTTCTTGTTGAAAAGTCGCCCTCATAATCGTCAGTAAAACTAAGATTATCTAAAACAACCGGAATATCTCTTTGTTCATTTATTTCTCCAACTAAATTAACACTAACATTGTAAGAAGGTTGGAAATAAGGTAAAATCTGTTCTACAATTTGCAAACAATCATCATTCAATTTAGACATAATACTCAATTGAAATTGCATATTATATGGAACTGGCATATAGACCTTTTTTATAACAGATCCATCGTCAGCTTTCTTGGTTAGAAAGGTTTGTGTTTGTGTCAATTTCCTAGAAGGATCATATGACAAACCAGTAAACTCAAACGACATCCTCGGTAATGTAATCGAGGTTGGTTTATTAAGATCTGGAGTTTGCTCAATTCTTGCTAAGAACTTTTGAATAGGTCCATAAGCAAAAGGAACCTTCATGACACTCACGGTTGCACCGTTGTCATCAAGATGCTTAATCTGGATGTTGTTAAACAGTGTTCCAAAAGCTATAACAGTTCTTCTCAGAACTTCATTATAGAAATACCCAAACATGTACAGTTACCCTTAATAATAATTATTTAGACTTCTCCAAATGGATTCCTTTGAGTAAAGTCAAGAATACCATCGGCTACTGTCTCAATTTGAGCATTTTGTGCAAATGTATCCGTCGCAGGATCAGTATCAGTCCGTTGCAAAGTATAGACTGCACCAGAATCTTGACCTGTAATACTCTCTCCATAGGTGAAGGTTCCGGTTGCAATTGATACCTTCAATTGCTTAGTATTAGTATTCCACTCTTTAACTCTTGCTTGTACCCCAGAACTACTACCAACTACAAGTTCGTTATAAACATATTCTCCAGATCCAACTCCAGAAGGACCAGCAATAGTTATAGTAGGAGCAATGGTATATCCATATCCTGTATTAGTTACTCTAATTGCACTAATTGTTCCTGCCAGACTTACTACTGCATATCCAAGTGCAGTGTTGATACCAGTAACAGGAGCACTAAATGTAACCGTTGGAGCAGTCACATAACCGCCGCCACCACCGCTTACCGTTACAATTCCACAACCACCAGTTGTAGCAATACCAACAGTTGCAGCAGCACCTGCGCCTCCTCCTCCAACAAATCCTATAGTTGGAGCAATTGTATACCCATAACCAGGATTAGTGAAGTAAACTGATTCAAGAGATGCTGCAGTACCAAATCCTGTTCTGGACGTTGTAATAGCAACAGCAGTAGCAGTTTGACCTGTAGCAATTCCAACTGTAGAAATTGCAACTACAGGAGGTGCAGTAAATCCTTGACCTTGATCTAACAAATTGATAAACTGTAAACCACCCATTACCCATGTGGCAGTAGCAGTGGCAGTAGTTCCTATGCCAAGCATACTTAGAGTTTCTGAGTACCCAACATCTTCCATGCTATCGTCAATAGCATCGATACCTGTATCAATGGTCTCATCCTCATAACGGAAGACTTCACATCTCAACTCATAAGTGTATAGATCCTTGAGTTGATAAAATGGATCTGCATACTCAACAAACTTGATTTCATACAACCTATCATCAAGAGGAAAATAAACTAAATCTCCACCCTTAGGTCTGCTTGATAACTTAACATTACTCTCATTCTTCATCAATGGTTCAATATATGTCTCCCATCTTTCTCTAGAAATGATCAGAGTTATATCATCTTTCTGTTCTACACCAAATTTAGACATAAGAATGCCTTGTCCTTCATAAGCATCAGACTTTACATATGCTTCTAAAGGATAAGCATCATCAAAAGTTGATTCGATTACTTCTCGAATCACCTTAGTGGTTGTCATATACTTTCTAGGAATATAATGACATTCAACTCCATACATACGGAGTTGTTCATTTATAAGGTCCTGAACAAGATTTTGTTCGTTCTTAGTTCCCTGAGTAAAATATGGATTTAATGCCATTAGATTACCCTATCATATCCAGAGGTGGAGCCTCATATTCCAACATCATTTTATCTCGAATCCAATCGAGCTCTATTTTTGCTTCTTCATAAATCTTTTCCCCATTGAGTTCTACTCCACCTGGAAGTTTGACTCCTTGGAATTTCATCATATTCGCACCCCATTGCTTCTTCATTAGAGCAGTCAAATATAACTTCAGGAATCTATCATTATAAACTCTGGTAAAATCAGCAGGATCAAGAATTCTCCAACAATCTATAATAAGATAATCATCTACTATCAATTCTCCCCAATCCACATCTAGATATAATCTCTGTTCTCTAATATTAAATCTAAATTGTTTGAGAGGATTCAATAAGAAATCAATATCTTCTAACTTGGTTTTCACCATAGAATAAGATAAGAGTTCTAAAGAATCAAAGAAATATAAGTCATTCAAAAATAACTGATACTTCACACTAAACATGTTCCCAGACATAGTTTGAGAACCGTCATACCTCATTACTTTATTCACCCCAATAATAGATTGAGGAAGTTGAATATAATTACTATTTTCAGTATAAGTAAATTCGTTTCCTTCAGTTTGTGTACTGATGCCAGTTACAGTAGAAACTCCTGTAAATGTAACTATTCCAGCACTCGTGTCTTTAGGTGCTCTTCCTCTATCAATATCTGCTTGTGTTATCTTATATCGCAGATACATCTTTTGAACACCATCATAATGGCGTTCTTGAAACATCTGAACCGCATCATCTACTAGATCATCAACTTGCTCATCGGCTACATTGATCTCTAGGACAGGAGCACCCAGCTGTCTCTTACAGTAATCAATAAGGGTTGATCTTGAACTAGGCTGAGCCATCTATAATATACCTATTATAAGTTATTTATCCCTTCAGGAAGTAACTGGCTGGGATGAGATACCTGCATTAACCATAATATCTCCCTCAAAAATTCTATAAACTGTAGTTCCTGCACCTGCTGTAATATTACAATCATACCAGTACCTTCCTGCTGGTAAATCAGTAGTATCACTAGAATCTAATGAAATAATAATTTTTCCTGCGGTCGCAGTAGTTCCAAAACCAACATTAAAAGTTTTTATAGCATAATTAGAAGCACCTACTCCAACAGACTTTGCCATCTGTGAAGAAGCACTATATCCAGTAAAATCATAAGCAGCACCACCAGTAGTGGTAACTGTATAAGTTGAAGTATATGAAGCACCAACGTTGAGAACTTGATCAACTGCTACTGCTACTCCTGAGGCAGGATCGAATGTAAGAGCTGCGTCCATTATTTCTGTACTAGTTGGGATAAAAGATTCTTAATATCATTTATATCACTTTTTAGAGAATCTAAATCCTCTTTCATAACATCTAATTCATCTCGTTGAGCATTACGATTTCTGTTCCTAATAAGATAATTATTATAAGCACTATTATTTACATTGCTAATAGCACCTGTATTTGGATCCCTTCTAAGGTTGGGATGTCCTTCAACTTTTATCATCGTACTGCAATTGCTCTCAATTCTTTGATGATAGGTGGAGTTGCTTGATTAGTACCAGTCATAACAATCTTGAGTGCAAATGCGCTAAACTCAGGAAGATCATCAACAAACCACTCATAATCCTTGAATTCACCAGGCTTACTGGGTGAAACCAATACATTAGACGTTCCATCATTATCTGATTCATTTATTATGTTCCCAAGATCATCAATATTTGAATATCCAGGGAAAAGATTGTATGGTGTATTATCAATAGAAGCATCGTCAGTAAAGATCTTATAAAGAATTCTAATATTAGAAGTAGATGCTCTCTCAGCGCTCAATAAAACCTTAATGGAATTAGCGGGATTAGACAATTCAACTTTCTTGCTTACATAGATTGCAGCATTAGGATCCTCTCCTGTAATTGTTACAGAATTATCCTGAGCAAAATTGCTAACTGGATTATTCAACCTATTTGAAGTGAGGACCATATTTACACGATCCAAATCAATTACGGGTGATAAGAATGAATTGATTGAATTCAATTCTAAATCAAGAGTAAACGACTTATTAGCAGGAAGATCATTTAGAAGAGATGCTTCATTTTCCTTAGAAGCAATAATCCTAGGACTATCTAAATTGTTGACTTTGTTAAGAACAACACCCTCATAACCCAAATCTGTGTATGAAGCTTCAGATCCATCAACACTAGTGCCACTTATAGTTCTAATACTTGCAGTGAGTTTAGTTCCTGGTAATTGCAAAACTTGAACATTAGGTGTTATAGTTTCAAATTGAATATTCTTAGTAGAAATTACATTAGACCCACCAGTTTTCTTAGTTGAATTGAAATAAAGTTTAGGGAAACTTGTATTTACAGATCTATCAATTCCTTCTGTAGTCTCAGAAGTATCAATCTTAATATTGAAAGTATCAAGTTCTCTTGGATTTGATATAGTAGCATCACCCAAAGTAAAGGACTTATTATTAATCCTTCTTAGAGATATACCATTCAGTTCATACTTACTAACCTGATCACCCGAATTGTGAGTATAAGAACCAGTATTATCAATGTTTCTTGATATACCCTCTAGAGAGTTTCCACTAACTCCAGTGTAAGAAATCAATTCTCCGTTGATAAGAACATATCCAGCATTTGTAGTACCAACTCCAACATTTTCAAATGTAGTTAGATTTGCAGTACTTGCTAGGGAAATGTTGGATGTTGAATCTTTATCTACATCAGCACTGATGCTTGTAGGAATAAGATCTGAAGCAATATTATTCAACTTCACTACATTAGATGCAGAATACATTCCATAATTTCTATTGGTTACCTTCAGATGTAACCCATCCGAATCATTTTCAGTAGTAACTGAATCTGCTTTTACATAATGTGCAGCATGAGTCGTAAGATCAGTTGTTGCACCAGTAGATTGATTGATATAAGTTAGAGATGTTCCAGCACCAGTTCCGGTATTGAATATACCCTGAACTTCATCAAGTTTAATTCCATTGATTGCTGAAAGTATTCCAACACTAAATCTTGCGTTTCTACCTAATGTAGAATTACCAAGAGTTGTAACTCCAACTTCATCACCAACTGCATATCCTATACCACCATTAGTAACAAAGCAAGAAGTGATACTTCCAGCATTTACTGTTACACTAGCAACAGCACCGGATCCAGATCCAGACTTAGTTACCAAATTAGCACTATATGTACCAAATCCAGCAGATGGTGTATATCCAATACCAGAATTGATGATATCAACAGAAGCACCAATACCAATTGCACCATAAGTATTGACAACCACACCAGTTGCTGTTGTATTGCCCTTCTGAGACATTCTAAGACCAGGAATGACTATTGATTCCTGAGCGGCATGTAAGGTTGTTCCAAGTCCAACAACTGCTTGTTGGGAAATTGTTTCAACAGGACTAGCACCCAGTTTTGCTATTCCATCATTACCCAAAGATAATGGAGGATTATAGAAGCTAAGATTAGCTGTTACATCAGTAGTAAACTGAGCTCTCTTCATTACAAACTTAAGATCTTCAAACTGACTTGGACTCCATGTAGATGCATTCTGTGACTTGAATAAAGATCCAAGAAGAGGTTGCTGAGAAATAAGATTTCTAGGAGCATCAGGATCAATAATAGAATTGGTTAGATCTCTTTCACCCATTCTTGAAATCCAAACTCCATACTCTGGAGTGTCTGCTAATAGAACTACAGCATACTCATGATTTCCTTCCAGATAAACAGGAGAGTTGAAAGTAAATGTAGTTGCTTCTGAAGCATCATCACTTATTAAAACTTCTGATGGTTGGAGTGATACTTCACTGAATGGAACAACTGTTTTGGTTGGAGTTCCATTTCTCATTGTTCTGATTTGCATTGTTACTGGCAAATCATTATCTTTTGCTTGGAAGTAACAATCAATAGATGTTGTGAAAATTCCTTCAGCTTGATTTACATAAAAAGACTGTGCTAATGGATCTCTCTGATTTCCACAACCTCTTCTTCCACCTCCTCTACCACCTCTACTATAACTGTAACGTCCACCACGATTATTAGATCCACGTCTTCCAACAGATCTTGATGACCATCTTCTTGATCCTCTACCAGAAGAACTCCTACTCGTATAAGCAGTTGTAGTACGTCCTAAATTTGCAGTTGGGATCAATCTACCCCTAGTATCGAAATTCCAGGTTCTACCGCCTCTACGACTCCCTCCACGACGACCAGAACGACGTCTATAAGAGCGTCGAGATCTTCCACCTCTTCCACCTCTACTAGATCTTGCTCCACAATCAGTTGGAGCACCAGGTTGAGTCAACAACCATGGAGTATCATAAATTCTATTTGCTTCATAATGCCCGTTTGCTCTAGCATATGCGGTATAAGAACCATATCCATTATTAATAGCAGTAGTGTATGCAACATAACGTGCATCACAGTTTGCAGCTGGTCTTTGTCTTACATTTCTAAGAATTGTATCCTCTGTTACTTCACTTATAACTGCCTGAGAAGTAGATAGAATTGTATCTACACTCTTAGAATCTGTAAAGGTTGCCTGTTGAGGACCAGAAGGTCTCAAAGAAACCATATCTCCATTGAAATCTAAAACACCAGCAGCCTGGAATATAGTTTCAGCAGAAGTGGTATTAAGAGCAGAAATAAAAGTAACATTAGGTAAGGAAGTCAACTTGATAGTCTTACTTCCTGTTGTAAATTGAGGAACACTTGGTTGTGTTGCATCTGGAACAAAAATTGTACCAGCAACAGTTCCAATCTCGTCTGTTACTAATCGAACCTGTTGAATAGTTGCTTGAGCACCACTAGTCAAACCTCTAAGAACCATTCCAGAATTAGCATATCCAAAGTAGTCACCCTGAACCTGCTCTGCTAGAGCACCAGTATCTACGTTCAATAGGGTTGAGGCACTTGAATATGTCTCTGGCATTGGTTGCGTAATCTCATATGGATTGAACGCATATTGCTTAGTAGGACTATTGAATGGTCCTTCTCTATGACTGGCTGCAGCAACTCTGACTTTCAAAGTAGCAGAAGAAGGATCAATAACTGTATCTACTGTTGGTGTTGTTTGAGTCATTGAACCAACAACAGTTTCACCTACTTCAAATGTTCCATTGACCATTTGAATTTCTAACAACTTAGGAGTTAGATATTCTGCAAGATTAACATTATCAATAACAGGATAAACTTGTGTTCTAGGTTTCATCCTAGTTCCACGTAATTCAATATTACGGGAACGCATAAAGGTTAATGCATTTCTACTAATAACCTTATTACCAATAACTTCTGTCTCAATATGAGGACCAAGATTTCTATATGAAATTCCTATTTTCTTTTGTTGTCTAATCTCAACATCGCTGGTAGTTCTAACTACCTGAGTTGTAGTAGTTTGTTTATCATCAGTTTGACTAATTTGCTGTCTAGTTGAATTTACAACAGTTTCATCAGTAACTCTTGTTTCTCTACCAGTTACATAATCTTCCCAAGATCCCCATTCAATGCTACCAAATCCCCACTTCTCCCCTATACCTAACTTTGCTTTGATTGCTTCAAAGTCTGGGGAATTTACATCATATTCATGTACTTTGAGTAATTGCTCATTACACCAAATATCTGAAGATGGGAAGCAATTTAGAGTTCCTACCCAGGAAGTAACTAAAAATGGATTGACTGATTCAACTCTAGATGCAAATAGATTTTGCATGTAAGTAAGTTCAGCATAATTTAGAGTTACTACATCACCAGTTCTTCTAAGATTAGGATCAATAAGATTACCATTGAATCTAGAATCCGCTGTGGCAGCAAGAGATGTTCCAATTCCGGCAATAGCAGTCGTTGCAACTACTAAATCAAGACCTGTTGTATGGTGAGAAGGTCTCAATTGACTCTTTGCAGTATCAATAGAAGCACTAAAATCAGGATTAGTCTGATCTTGAATCAAATGAGTAGTA
>VTLG01010789.1_pt1 | contig 11377 bp, 12 predicted proteins | sample 4694571 | NCBI WGS metagenome assembly VTLG01 (sample SAMN12604809, study PRJNA352737) | marine metagenome | biome: ENVO:00000447; feature: ENVO:00000209|ENVO:00000569|ENVO:01000036; material: ENVO:00002151; isolation source: viral sequences binned using virsorter ... | reverse complement strand
TAGTAGACAGATATCAGAAATTATATGGTAGCGCAGGATCTGTTCAACAATGGGGATATGGTGATCAATTATATCAACAACAATTACGATTGGGAGTATTTAGAGATTATGAGTCAATGGATTCTGACGCTATAGTTGCTTCTGCGTTGGATATATATTCAGATGAATCTACAATGAAGAATGAATATGGTGAGATATTATCTATAAAAACTGATAATGACAATATCTATGATATTTTACATAACCTTTTTTATGATGTTATAAATATCGAATTTAATCTTTGGCCATGGATTCGTAATATGAACAAATACGGTGATTTCTTTTTACAATTAGAAATTGCTGATAAATATGGTATTGTTAATGTAGCACCAATGTCTGCTTATGATATAGCAAGACTTGAAGGGCACGATGAAGATAATCCACAACTTGTTCAGTTTTTATTAACACCAAATACAGATGCAAATCGTCATACTTTGAGAAAGCAAGAAGAATTGACATTTGAAAATTATGAAATAGCCCATTTCAGATTACTTTCAGATGCCAACTATGTACCTTATGGTCGTTCTATGTTGGAAGCTGGTAGAAAGGTATGGAAACAATTAATGTTGATGGAAGATGCTATGTTAATACATAGAATTATGAGAGCACCAGAAAAGAGAATATTTAAATTAGATATCGGTAATATACCACCCGCTGAAGTTGATAACTATATGCAACAGGTAGTTAATAAAATGAAGAAGGCTCCTGTTATTGATGAGAAAACAGGTGACTATAATTTACGATATAACATTCAAAACTTAACGGAAGATTTTTTCTTACCTGTGAGAGGTGGCGATAGTGGAACAGCAATTGAAAGTTTGAGTGGTTTAACTTATGAGGCAGTTGAAGATATTGAATATTTAAAAAATAAAATGCTAGCGTCACTTAGAGTACCTAAAGCTTTCTTAGGATATGAGGAAGGATTGGGTTCTAAAGCTACATTAGCAGCTGAAGATGTTAGGTTTGCCAGAACAATCGAAAGAATACAAAGAATCGTAGTTAGTGAATTGACTAAGATTGCTGTTGTTCATTTGTATGCTCAAGGATATAGAGATCAAGAACTTGTTAATTTTGATTTGGCACTTACAAATCCATCTACAATCTATGAACAGGAAAAGATTGAGTTGTGGAATAACAAAACATCATTAGCATCATCAATGTTAGCTGATGGTATTCTTTCTACAGAATGGATTTATAAAAATATCTTTAATTTTACTGATGATAATATTAAAGAGCAAGATGAACAAATAGTTTTTGATTATAAAAATAAATTTAGACGTTCCCAAATTGAAATGGAAGGTAATGATCCAGCTAAAAGTGGTCAGTCACAAGGAACACCATCTGATCAAGCTATGGGAAGAACTGGTCATGAGTTAGATGATGAGGGTGGTTCACCTGAAGGTGGATGGGATGGAGCAGGTCGACCTAAAGAAGCTAATAAGTATAGTAAAGATAGTGGTGCAAGAGGTAGAGATCCATTAGGTAGTCATAGTAAAAAGACTGCTTATGGTGGAGTTGCTAAAGCACATTATGAAACTTTAACTAAACATTTAGGAAATAGTGCAAAATCTTTATTATCTGAGTCATCAGATGTTGAAAAAGAATATAAAACAGAAGTATCTTCTGTTAATACTAACAAAAATTAAGTAATGATATATTTATATATGAAGAATTGTATAAATGATTGGAGTTTAATATGAGTTCAAATACAAAGCACTCTAAAATTCGTAATACAGGAATTTTATTTGAGTTGCTGACAAGACAAATTACGGTTGATGTACTGAATAACAATAAAAAAGCTCAAGCAGCTAAAATTCTTAAAGAATTTTTTAATAAAAAGACTCAATTAGGAAAAGAGTATGAGTTATATAAGGTATTAACTACGGAAAATTATAAATCTGAAATAAAAGCCAATCATTTAGTAGATGCCGTTATTTCTACACGACAAAAATTAAATAATTCTCAACTAAAAAGAGAAAAATATAATTTAATTAAAGAAATTAAGAGAAATTATAATGTAAGTGATTTTTTTATGGCTAGAATTCCTAATTATAAAGTGAATGCTTCCATTTTTAAACTTTTTAACTCCAATCAAAATGAAAATCCAGCTCAAAAAACTGAAAATCGTTTTACCATAGTAGAACATATTACAAGAAAGACAATTTCTAGTAAAAAGAAAGAAAAAGCCATTACTGAAGGCTATAAAAAGCAAGAAAAGGATTTGAGATTACTGGCATACGGCATATTAGTCGAAAAATTCAATAAAAAGTATAGTTCTTTGAGTGTAGCACAGAAAAAACTACTCAAAGAGTACATAAACAACATTTCTAACACAAATTCTCTAAAAGAATTCATAGAATCTGAAACTGCAAAGGTAAAAAAACAACTCCAATCATTTTTACCTTCAGTTGATGATAAAGTTACAAAAATAAAGCTAAACGAAGCTGTAAATCAAGCAGATACCCTTATGAAAGGAAGAATCGTTGAAGATAAGCAAGTAGTTACACTAATGAGGTATTACCAATTAGTTAAGGAGCTTAAAAATGTCAAAAATGGATAAACTTAAAGAGATTATTCGTGAATTAATCCAACAAGAGCTTAGAGAGGCTACTGTTACTGGTGCTATTGATGGTGGGGAAGGTCCACCAAAGACTCCAAAAGCCTTTGGGAATAAAAAGAAGAAAAAGAAAGAAATTTCCACTAATTCTACTGGATACAATGTAGTTAAGGAAGAAATAACTGACGCTGGATATTTACAGTTAGGAAAGCGTGCTCATAATTTACCTAGAGCAGCAAAACAATTCATAACGGCTCTTAGAAACAAAGATGATAGAGAAATTGAAAAATACATAGACATCATGGCTGATTTGATGAAATGGATGCAAACGCAATTGAAAAATCCAAGATTTAATGAATCCATAAATGAAGGAAAGTACCACGACTACAGAAATGACGAGTCAATGACTCCAAAACAAAAAATCGGCCGTTCAATGAGAGAGGTTCGTGATGGATTGAATAATTTAGAAAAATTAGTAAAGATGAATGTCCGTTTAAAAAATGAATTGAATGTCAATTCAGGGTCATATTGGAAGAATACACATAAGGCGTTACACAAAATAAGTGAGAGGTTAGTAAAACTAGCAAATAAAGTTGGTCAGTTACAGTAAGAGTGTAAAATGCCTTTTGAAGATAGAAAGAAATCCTATATGGATACTCTTTTTAGTATTTCAACTCTATTAAAAAGATGGCAGGTTGAAATACAGAAAAAAGAAGTAACGAAGAATTATATGTTAAGGAGACTTAACCAATGGATAGAACAATTGGAAAGTCTTAAACACGAAATTATGATGGAGAAAGACAAATGAAAATCTTAGGATCTTATAAAAAAATGATGAACGAACTTATTAATGATGCTAAAATTACTGCAAAGCGAGATAAAGTCTCAGACAGGCCTGGAGAGAAAGCTCCATATAAAACACCTGGTGGATCTTGGGCTGGAAAGCATAAAGGTGAAATCGAATACTTTGACTCAGAAGAGCAAGCTAAAGATTATATCCAACATGGTCATGCAGCGGACAATGAACCAGGTGGAGCAACACCAGATGAACCTGAACCAGGCAAACTAAGCGGTAAAGGAGATTTTGAAAGAGGTGGTGACGAGCCAGAAGCTGAACCACAGTCTGAACCAAAAGATGATAAACCAAAAGATTATGCAGGTTCAATTGAAGATGATGATGAAGCTGGACAATTAGCAAATAATCTTGCTCAAGGTTTCGATGCCGATAGTGCTCATCAAGAATTAACAGATATGGGACATGGTGATTTAGCAGATGCTATAAAGTTTGCTGATAGTGATGAAGAAAAAGCTCGTATAATAGCAAAGGCATCAGGAAATGAATTTTATGAAGAAACAATCAATATTAACGGAAAGCAATACAAGCCAATAAGAGAATCAAAGAAGCACATTTTAAAAGAAAATTACGAAAGGTTTTTCGGAGAGAAGTAATGATAAAATTATCAGATATAACTAAATTGATTATAGAAGCTGATACATATAAAGCAAGGTCAAAAGAAACAGGTAGAGTCGTTGTATTCAAATCACAAGATTCATACGATGCTGCTGTAAAAGGTGGATCACACGAACCAGTAGGTAAACCAAGCAAAACAAAAGATAAGTCAAAAGGTAAATCTGTAGATGATTTCGGTAGAGATGGTGACGATCGTGAAGAAGATCCAAACTACTTATTTAAGCAAGATGACGATGATGAAGATGATGAAAGAGATAAAATAGAACAAGCCATCAGATCTGCTGAAGATGTATCCAAAAAATACGGAATAGATAGCGAAATAGCTGGAAACGAACAAGGTTTGAATCGTGTTAATATCGGAGCTGGTGGTGAGTATGAGGGAGACAATCAAATTACAGTAAACTACGATGATGGAAAGTATGGTGTTGGTGTACAGGGTGAGGATGCTATGCAAGGTCCAATTTCATATATGAGTTTTGATTCAAAGGAAGAACTGGAATCTGCGTTGGATAGAGTTTTGGGTAATGAAAAAATTAAAAATGCATTGAAAAAAGGCGAAAGTCTTGAAGGTATGAAAGACGAAATAGAATCTCTTATGAAAGGTGGTGATGATGGGGCTGATGATGTTGAACCCGTCAAATATAAATTTGGAAAAGGAATCCCCACATCATCTGATGTTAAAGTTGATCAGGAAACAAAAGATACAATCTTACAAGATTTAAATCCACCTCGTGATGCAGAAAGAGATGAAAATGGTCTACCTACAAATGAAGAAGATTGGGATAAGGAAATGACTGAAGTAGAGTCTATGTATGAAAAGGCAAGAGATGCTTATGAAGCTGCAGAAAAAGATGCATCAGATGCAGCTTTTGATGATGATGAAGAAGAAGCAGATTATTTATCAGATAGAGCTACACAGGCATTAGTACAATATGAAAAATATAAAAAGGTGCGTGATGCTTATGAAGCAAAAGGTGAAGAGTTAGGTGTATTTGAATCAGTAAAAATTAACGGAAAAATGTATAAACCAATAAGGGAATCAAAGAAAAAACTTAATCCTCGTATATTTAAAAAGAATTATGACAAAATATTTAGGAGCTTAAAATGAAACAATTAATAGTAGATTATCTACCATTTGAAATACAGCCACATCAGATAAGTGAGGCTATAAAAGAAAATAATGGAAAGCTTATTGTCAAAGGTGTTCTACAAAGAGCTGATACAAAAAACCAAAATGGTAGAGTGTATCCAAAAGATATATTAATGCGTGAGGCTAAAAAGTATTTTGAAAATTTTATTGGACAGAAAAGAGCTATGGGTGAATTAGATCATCCAGAATCTTCTGTAGTTAATTTAGCTAATGTTTCTCATAATATATCAGATATGAAATGGAATGGTGATGATTTGGTTGGAACAGTTGAAGTTCTTGGAACGCCAGCTGGTAATATTTTAAAAGAGTTATTTAAAAGTGGTATTAAGTTAGGTATAAGTTCTCGTGGTATGGGTTCAGTTGAAACTATGATGGAAAGTGGCGCACAAGAAGTACAAGATGACTTTGAATTAATCGCTTTCGATTTCGTAAGTAATCCATCAACACATGGTGCTTTTATGTATCCAATGAATGAGAGTGTGGAAAATAATATAGTTCGTGATACCAAATATGGTAAAGTCGAAGCAGTTATCAACGATATACTGAGAGGATAATGCCAGCTAAAAAGAGAGATTATAAAGCTGAGTATAAGAAGTTTCAATCTTCTACGAAAGCTAAGAAATATAGAGCTGAATTAAATAAGTACAATCGTAAGAAAGGTACTTATGGAAATGGTGATGGTAAAGACGCATCACACAAAGGGGGAAAAATTGTGGGATTTGAGGCACAATCTAAAAACAGAGGAAGAGCTGAAAAAAGTCGGTTAAAGAAAGAAGCTAAACTCAATGAAAACCCAGCTGCTATTGCTGCCGCTCAAAGAGTAGTTGTTCAAGCTAAAGCTGGTAAAAAAGTTTCTGTAAATACTGCTCGTCAATCTTCCTATGCTAAAAAAGATCCTTCTGCTCATAATAAAGCTAAGGGTATCTGGCAAAGAATTAAAGATAAATTTTCTAAAAAAGAAATGCTTGAAGCCACTTATGGTCAGATGTTGGCTAAAAAAGGTAAAAAGCTTAATGTTGTTTTTGTAAATGGTAAACCCAAAGTTCAAATTGTTGATCTTGAACCAGTAAAGGAAAATACAGAAAAAGCTGTAAAGGATATGATAAATAGAAAGGTTGTAAAAAAAGGTCAAAGTAATAAGGATAGGGTAAGAGCTATTGGTCAATGGCTTGATGACCATTCTCATGAAGTTTCTGCCAAATATAATGATGTCTGGATAAGAAGAATCAAAATGGGCAGAGGTGGTCAAGTACAAGATTGGTGGGGAGATACTATGACTATGATAAAAAATAGGTTAGGAGAATCCGTAAATGAAGCGGAGAAATGGAAAACCGTTGGTATAGATGTTAGAGATATCTATGATTATATGGTGTCTATAAAGAAAACCAATCCTGCTAAATTCAAAAAAGATATGCAAAATAGACATCTTAAAGCTATATGGGATAGATATTCCAAAGGTGGGGAGATGTATAAAGAATCCGTAAATGAAGCAAAGGGAAAAAAAGCTAAAGTTGCATCTTATAATGTATTCGGTTCTATGAGAGAATTATCTTTTAATTTAAAAAAGGTAATGGATATTATAGATAAAGATTCACAATATCGTAAGTTGTCAAGTGAGTTAGGTAATTTTAAATCAGTTGTGGATAAAAAATTAAAAAGTTATCAAGAACCACTAAAAAAAGTGTCAGCAGATACGATGTTGGAATCCGTAAATGAATGGACATATGCAGGTGATATTAGACACGAGACAGGAACGGGAATAAAAAAAGCAGATAAAGTAGCTTATGATAAAATTTTTGATAAGATTTGGAAAAAATTTGGTAATCTAGGTGGTGGATTTATAGAATTTGCTGGTGAGGAGATGGGGCGTGGAAAGTCTTATGTCATCAAGTGGCAGGTAGCACGGGTTAGTAAGAAGAGAGGTAAATTTAGAGATTGGTTGTTCACATGGGTTGAGCCTAATGGTAATATCAGCGCCAAGCCTAAAGGGGGTAAGTCTTTGGGTGTCATAGGCAATATGAAAAATCCTAATAAAGTTGCACAAGCTTTAAAAGATTGGTCTGATGAAGATCTTGTTTTTGAATTTGTAAATGAAGCTAATATAAAAGATATAGAGAAAGTTCTTAAAACGAGATCTGCTAAAAAGATTGATGGTATGTATATGGATATGACAACTGCCAATGCTATTATGACAGTATGGAAAGCTCTTAATACAAGCAATAGAAAGAAATTTGAAAAATTACCATTAAAGAAAATGGTGGATGTAACTTGGAAATTGGTGAAATGATTAAATTAAAAGAACTATTAACAGAAGCTAAACCAGCTTCCAAAAATGATTATACTGCATATATCAAACAATTAACTGCTGCATTGAAAGCCAGAGGAAATGAACATAAACTTAAATATGGTTCAATGTCACATCAAACATTTGATATGAGAGATTTTTCAAGTGACGGTGCTGGTTTGAAAACTTATAATCTAAAGGATTTACTTGACGCTTCAGGAAGTTATTCATTTGATGTTGAGGATGTTTATATGGATGGTAAAGACCTTGTTTATGTAGATGACACTATTGGTAAATGGCAAGGTAAAAGTTATTGGTGGTTAATAAATCTTTTACAGAAGAAGAAAATAATTAGGAAGTATTAAAATGATTAAATTAAAAGATTTACTAAAAGAAAATTCACCTGGCTTTAAAAATAGACAATTCGGTGATCCACTTCCTACGGTTGATGATATAGCAAAAAATTATCAAAATAAAAAGAAACAGCCTGTAAATGAAGAATTAAAAAGAGGATTCATGGTACATTCTGATCCTGATGCTACAGAAAAAGATTGGAAATCTCAGTTTAAACTATTAGCTCAAGGACATCCACAACCTATATCTTATGGTCCAAGAGAATCTGATATCTATGATTGGAATGATAGAAGCAATTATAGAGATGCTATTCAAGAATACAATAAGTATATGACTGGAATTTCTATTAAATTAAATGCTGCTGTCAAAGATATGAACAACATTTGGAAAGTGTGGGATAAGATAAGTAACAAGTATCGTAAAAAGGATGGCGGAAGATAAAAAGGAAAAATTTTAAAAATTAATAAAATAGATATTTATATCTAAGGAGAAAAATTATGTCTCGTATTAAACTAAAAGATTTACTAAAAGAAACTGTAGCCGTTGGTGGTGTAGTTTCTCATAATCCATGGATGAAAGAACATGATGATAAGCCACAAATTAACATTAAAGAATTAGTTAGTTCAATAAATAATTATGGTTCATTAGGTGAACAAATTTATGGTAAAGGTAGTCTTAAAGAAGTAGCACAAACACTTTCAAAAATGGCTGAAGGTGCTGCTCAACATACACTTTCTGAAACAGAAGATATGTTTGATAAAGTTACTGTTAGTCGTAATATGAAAGAACTTACAGGTTTATCTAAACAATTCGGTAAAGTTGCTATGGAAGCTAATTCACTACAAGAAAGAATGAGCGGTTTATATGAAGATATGGGGCATATTTTAGGTAGGTATTATTCTATTGGTGAAGCTAATGATGTTGAAAACGGAGAAGATTCAGAAGATGTTTCCGAAATGATGTTTAAAGAAGATGATAATTATAAAGCATTTTTTCAAAAAGCTATGAAGAAGTTTGGTGTTAGTTCACCCGATCAATTAAAACCTGAAGATAAAGATGATTTCTATAATTATGTAGATAGAAATTATAAGGCGAAAAAAGAAACTGATTAAGAAGTAGAGGTTTATATGGCAATAAAGGTTGTCGTAAAAAATAATAATTACGAAAAAGCTCTTAGTATATTCAAGAGAAAAATAAAAGATTCTAATTTAATGTATGAATTACGTGAGAGAGAATATTATAAAAAACCATCAATGGTTAAAAAAGAAGTCAAAAATAAAGCAAAAGCCCGCAATTATTGGAAAAAAGTTAAACTTTTGGAAGAAGATTCACGTATGGGTAGAAGAAAATTCTAATTCTTTATATTTATATATATCAAAACTAAATACACCGTTCCTATCATATACGGTGTAATCGAATATAATAATTCTATTATAGTTCCCAATAACTATACTAAATCCTAAATAGGAGAAAAATAATGGATGATCTCTTAAAAGAAGCAATTGCTGACGCAAAAGCTGTTCGTGAGACTGCTTTAGAAAACGCAAAAATGGCTTTAGAAGAGGCTTTCACACCTAGATTACAATCTATGCTTTCTCAAAAAATCCAAACTGAAATGGAAGATGAAGAAGGTGAAGAAGTAGCTGCTGAAATGGAAGATGAGGAAGATGTTCTAGCCGCACAGGATGAAGTTCCTGGTGACGAAGAACCAGCTATGGAACAAGATGACGAAGAAGAAATGCTTGCTGCACAGGATGAAGTTCCTGGTGAAGAAGATGAAGAAGGCGTAATCGAAATCAATGGTGTTAAGTACGCTCCTGTAGTTTCTGAAGAAGAAGATGAAGAAGGCGGAGAAGCTATGGAAGAGGAAGAAGAGGAAGAAGGTGATTTAGATCTTGAAGCTGTAATTAGAGAACTCGAAAGTGAGTTAGATGATGAAGAAGCAGTTGAAGAATCCGAAAATCCTTACGATAATGATGAACAACATGATGACATGAAGAAAGTTGCCGAGCAATCTGATTCTTCTGATATTGGCAAAGGTGACAACAAAGTTGATGTTGCTGATGCTGGTGATGAAGAAGATCCAGGTAAAGGTAAGTTGAAAGAACAAGAAGGCGAAGATGATGAAGATATTGATCTTGATGAAGTTCTTAAAGCACTTTCTGAAGAAGAAGATGAAGAAGAAGAAGTGGCAGAAGTCGCAAAACTTCGTTCTGATCTTGATGAACATCGTTCTGTAATCGAAACTCTTCGTGGAAAGCTGAATGAAGTCAATCTGCTAAATGCTAAACTATTATTTACAAATAAATTATTCCGTAAATATGGTCTTAACAATGAACAGAAAATGAAAGTCGTTGAGCAATTCGACAGAGCAGGTACTCTTAGAGAAGTCAAGTTAGTGTATTCTACACTTGGTGAATCTTTTGGTACTGCTAGAAATAATATTAATGAATCTAAGGGTGCAGCTTCAAAACCAGTCGCTTCAACCAAATCTGAAAAGAAAGTAATTTCTGAAGGTAATGAGTTGAAAGATAGGTTTAAGAAACTGGCTAACATCCTTTAAATTGGGAGACAATAAAATGTCAAATTTTGAAAATCTCAGTCAAGTGATGACGGGTCATAACCCTCATCAAGAGCTCCTAAAGCAGACTCGTAAGTTAGTCGGCAAATGGGAGCCAACCGGATTGCTAGATGGCATTGATGATTCCACTAAGAAAACAGGAATGGCTGTTCTTTTAGAAAACCAGGCTACGCAGCTTATTAAAGAAGCTTCAGCGACAGGTACTGGTGGTGATAAAGAAGAATGGTCTGGTGTTGCGTTACCATTGGTTCGTAGAATCTTTGGTGAATTGTCAGCACAAGAGTTTGTTAGTGTTCAGCCAATGAATTTACCTTCTGGTCTTATCTTTTTCCTAGATTTCAAATACGGTACTGCTGACCAAACCAATTTCGCAGAGAATACAGATGTATTTGGTAATACTTCTTCTTCTGGCGATCCTTCTGGTGGTCTTTATGGTGCTGGTAAATTTGGGTATTCAATTAACGATCAAAGTGTAACTGCACTTGATTGTGGCGAACCCACATCAAATGCAGTAACTGCTTCAGCTACTTGGAAAGAAGTAGACTTTGAACCTGATCTAAGTGCTTCGGTTTCCGCTGGAACACTTTTGAAATTCTCAGTTGGTGCTGGTTTATTTACCCGCCCAGATTGGGATGGTGTAAGGTCTTTTGAGTTAAGTGGTTCTTCTATAACTGCTACTTATCCAGCATATACTGTTGTTGATGATGTTAACAATGTAACAACTGCTAGCTTCTTTTGTACAGTAACTAGTGTAGCAGATGAGCTATTTGGTGTTAGATATCATCAAGCTCCAACCGCTACCAATCGTGGTGACTTTGAAGCTACTACAACTCAGATTGATGCTAATCCTGAAACAGATATCGATATTCCTGAAATCGACATCGCACTGAAAAGTGAAGCTATTGTTGCTAAAACTCGTAAGTTGAAAGCTGTATGGACTC
>VTLG01010214.1_pt1 | contig 11377 bp, 11 predicted proteins | sample 4694571 | NCBI WGS metagenome assembly VTLG01 (sample SAMN12604809, study PRJNA352737) | marine metagenome | biome: ENVO:00000447; feature: ENVO:00000209|ENVO:00000569|ENVO:01000036; material: ENVO:00002151; isolation source: viral sequences binned using virsorter ... | reverse complement strand
GTCCAATGTCTCCACTATCTTTTTTAGCTTCTTCCTTTACGTCTCCATAATCTTCTTCATCATCTTTTCTGAACTGAGGTCTGGTTGGTTTACTATCCTCTATGAAATCCTTTTGAATGTTATTCATTTTTAATAGTTTACATTTGATTATTGCCAAGTCTAATGATGCTCTTTGAATCATTGTTCCCTTTGGTGTTTTACTACTACCTTCTCCCTGTTTTGCTGGTTTAATTGAATGTCCACCTCTACTTGTTTGTGGATTTCTAGCCCAATCAAAACCTTCACTTCCTGTATGTGTTTGTCCTGCACCACCTAATCCTGCTGATGTTGTTACAGGTTTCTTTTTAGTACCAGCAGTTAATGCCTGTCCTGCTTGACCCTGTCCAGTTGGACTTGTATCAGCACCATGTGTTGCTCCTTCACCTCTTGGTGAACCACCTGTTGTGTATGTTGGTTTCTTTTGACCAAACTCACTATCTTTCTCCTGTTTATGCTCATGTACTTGCTCTCCAACCTTTTTACCTCCACTAGAATATCTTCCTGTCGTGTCTCCACTTGAATCATTCTGTCTTCCACTTGGGTTTGCTGTTGCCGTATCCAACTCACTTCCACCACCAAATTGTGGAGATTTTGTTGGGGCATCGCCAGTTAAATCCATAGCGTCACCTTTCTTCTTCTTAACATATCTTAATCCCCATGTATTCAAATTGGTTTCTGGTTGTCCTACTGCCATCTAAATCAATCCTCCTACAAATAATCCTAATCCTGCACAGCCTGATACTACCATCATTGTAAAACTAAAGTCATTCATTTCCTATCCTTCCCCGATTCTGCTCTTCCTTTAGTATCTTTGTTCTGTGTTCTAGTATTGTATGGATTACCACCGTCACCAGTTCCTTGTTTACCTGATGTTGGTGCTGTACTTCCAATATTAATTCGTTCTTTATTAGTAACTTTTGGTTTCTTTCTTTCATGTTTAAATTGTTCTGGTCTTACTCCACTGTGTGAGAATCCTTCGTAATCTTTTGGTGCGTCAAAGCCTGTGTTTGTATTGACTCCTGCATCTGGGTTTCTTCCAGCGTTGCCGTGTATTGATCTTTCTGTGTTTGATTTTTGTTCGGTTAACCATTCTTCCCATGCTTTAATCTTTGGTGATCCTGATCCTGATGATGGTCTAACCTTTTGATTATAACCTTCTTCCGACTGACTTGTTATGTCTGTATCCATTACACTTGCTAAAGTTCCCTTTGGTTTTTCCTTCTTATCACCTGCTGGTTGGCTAGAACTACCTGATGGTCTTGATTCAAAATGTAATTTCTTTCCACCCCTTTCTTCTGGATCATCTCCAGTTGATATTCCGAAAGGATTACCTCTAACTCTTTCGCTTTGTGCTTGTCCTTGATGTGTTTGTGATAATTCTCCTTTTGGTTCTCCACTAACAGATTGTCTTCCTGTAACTGAATCTTTCAAAACTTCTTGTTCTCTTTTTGCTAACCATAATTGCCATGCTTTTAATGCTGCTACTCCCTCTTTAACTTCTTTACCTTTAGTTCCCTGTTCTTTTCTTCCTTGTTGTTTACCATACTTTACTTCTTGTGCTGCTGCTCCTTCTCCTAATTTAACATCTCCAGTTCCAATACCTGCTCCACCTTCTGTCATGAAGTTAGTGGTTGTGTCTTTTGTTCCTTTTCCCTGACCTTTCTCATTATCAATACTTCTAAATCTTTCTGGTGTTTGATGTTCTGTTATTGCCTCTGGGTTCTTTTGATATGTTGCACCACCAGCTTTACCTCCTGCGTCTATTGCTCCATCTGGTTTTGCTTCTCCACCTTTTGGTTTTGATCCAACTTGACCCTTTGGTATTTTTTTTCCTTTAGTACCTGTACTATGTGATCTCCAGCTTCCATCACCAGATTTGTTTTCATCTACAGTACCTGAAAGTCTTGTAAGATTATTCATGTCATCATCTTTGCCTTCCTTATGTGATGTCTCAATAGCATTGTTCTTTGTTAATAATTCTTTAATTTCTTTTGGCAGGCTATCCCAACTCTTCATCATATATCTTGGTGATGGTGCATGAATCTTTACTAATGCTTCATATCTTTCATTATCTTCCATCTTATCCCATTCTTTGTTAACTAAAATATCCTTGATAAAAAAGGTATCGTTTATGTGAATATCATCATATTCCTGTGTTGACTCTTTAAAAACTGTAACATATTCGTTGTTCATTTTAACTACTATTCCACGGTCTTCGTTACCATTTACGTAAAAATGAATGTCGTCTCCGACTTTGGTATTAGTTATCTTATTACTTGTCATCTTCATTACTCTCTTTTGCTGGTTTTCCTATATAAGTTTGTTTGTCATCTACTGGGTCTTGTTCCATACCTGTTTCGTGAGGGTTACCGAACCTTGCATCTCCACTACCTACTCCTACTTGATGTGGTGTTTTTTCCACGTTTCTTCTCTCTAAAAATGACTCCCATAAGTCTGATGGTCTGTCTGCTTTCTCTAAAACTGCCTCCTCTTTAGTATTATTATCAACTGGTTTTTTAACCTCGTCTACTATCTCCTCATCTTCTATGGGTGGAATTTTTGATTCAGCCATATATGTGTTACTATCTAAGAGTATTTAAAGTTAACCGAAGAGAGCCTTCTGTAATCCCTTGCCCACGTCAATTACATGCCATTGATTACCAGATGATACTGCCCTACATGCCAAAACAAGACTGTCTGGATAGTCATCATGTTCCTCAGACTTTATCTTCATAATACCTGCTTCTGTATATTCCCTTGTTAAATATGATAGTTGGTACACCATTTTATCCACCTTTTTCAGTGTTATTTTATGGTTTTCAAACAATAATCTCAAGTTTTTATACATAGAAGCCTTCTCCTGTAATGAAAAAACAACTCCTCTAGCAGGTATATCTTGCTCCCTTGCCAAGTCAATTAGACCACCACCTAAACCAGTTTCGTCTATGAATACTGTCTCCAATTTGTAATCTCTTACCATCTCATTTATTCTACCACATACATCTACCACATTTGATTGCTTTTCAGCAGAAACATCTTCTACATATACCTCATCATTTTGGTCTACACCAACAACTGTGTATACAGTTTCGTCTCTTCCACTACGTGCCACATCAACTCCCATGAAATAACTTACTTTACCCTCTGGTTTTTTATCACGTACTGCTTCCCTAAGAAGACTGTTTGGTATAAGTGCATTACCAATATCTAGGAACTCACCCTCAACTTCTTGTACATACTCTTCTCTAGTTAACCTCTTTATTTCCTCTAAGAATGTAGGGTCTTCCTTAACTAATGGGTTATCTGTGGACTTTACATGAAACTCTGTCCATAACCCGTCTGGGTTTTTTAGTTTTGAATTTTGACATGCCTCGTAAAAATAGCCCGACTTACTAAACGGTGTACTTGTTAACCATACCCTTGCAAGAGTTGCCATACCAGAAGGCAAGAATGCTCTAAGTATATCTGTCTTAATGAAAGAACATTCGTCTGCAATAATACAGTGAGGTGAATAACCTCTGAGTGTAGTTCCATGTTCACCAGTTGCACGAGTTACAATCTTACTCATACCAGTATTATCCAAAAAGTTAACCCACATCTCTGTCTGTGTGTTTCTAACTACATATCCCTTGAGAAACTTGTTATTAATTATAAGGCTTCTAATCCTATCGAACATGATACCAGCCTGATTTTGTGTAGGTGCTGCTATTACTATGGTACACTCATGTTTAATAGTCTTTAACATTAATGGTGCAAAGAACGCAAAGTGTATTGCCTTTACTGCTGTAGACATGGTTTTACCCACCTGTCTTCCAGAGCGATACACAATGAACCTATCTTTGCAGTCCACATATTTCTTATTATAATCAAAGACCTCGTGGTCTAGGAATATTTCACTGAATTTACTAGGTGTTTCTGCACATTCTGACACTGTCTGCAGAAAGTCCTTTCTTTCCTGTAATGTTTGTTGGTCTGGTCTAGGCATTATTTATTCACAGCACCACATGATTTGCATGTTGAAAATCCGTCTGAATGACCATCATTCTTACCATAAGTCCACGTTCTTCCTTCGGTAGATCCACATGATTTACATGCATCTCTATATTCATGCCCTGCTGCTGGTGGGTCACCCAAAGTAGGCATTATGAAAACTGATCTCCATAATCTTTTCTTTGTCTATAATCCCAACGACCCGTTCCTGTCCTATCGTCCTTTCTTCTCTGTCTCCATTCATTAAACCAATATCCTATTGACATTCCACCTACCAAATAACAGCCACAAAGAAACCACTGAAATAGACTACTATCCATCGTCTTTCAATACTCCCTGAGCCTTTATTTGCTTAAAGATAGATGATATATCACCAGTCTTTTCATCAAGGGCTGTCTGTTGTGTTACAACTACCTTGGTATTCAAATCATTTATTGATTTTATCACTGATAATAGGGTGTTAATCTCACTTTTTGTGTTTCTATCAGGTACATTTCCGTCCATCTTTGCCTGAGTTAATGCCATAAGTACATTTTCAAATGATATTTTTGCTATCATATCAAGCATAGCCTTTACATCATCTGGTTTTCTGGTATCCATCATGTTAATAATTTTAATATAGTCATCTCTAATTGAACATACTGCACCCTTCTCATACTTTGGGCACTTACCATTACCACCTGAATCAATAGACCTGTAAATACATTGGTCACAGTATGCAGGTATGTTTGCGTCCTTGAAGTGTTTAGCAGAATTAAACGGAGATATTGTCTTCCTTTTATCCTCTACTATTATGTTCTTTCCACCTACAGGCTTGATTTTAAATAGATCATCTGCCATTATATAACAGTTAAACTTCTTACTTAATAAAGTTATCTGAATAACAGTTCAAATGCTTACATAAAGGCATGTAATACAGAACCATTGGTAGTTTTAGCATGGTATAATAATGCCTAACCTTCACACCATGCTTGTTTATACCTACAATCTCCATATTTTCCTTATATTTATCACAATAGTGCTCAAGAATTGGTTCAAACGTCTTATTATTTTCACTAAACTTCATAGGTATAGAAGAATTATCACCCCACATATCACACTTCTTAGACATCGCTGCCGAAATCCACAGACTGGTATCAATACTATCAAATGCATCTTTTGTTATGTATTTACCCTTACCTAAACCATGATACTTATTATTGGTAGGGAGTTTTCTAATAGAATCTTCGGTATCAAATCTACCCTTCATCTTACCTATACATATGTGAGACCCTGCTGGTAGGTTTAGTTGAGAAAGGTGTTTTGTAAAGTCCTCCTGTAGTACTGGTAGGGTATTTAAATGTTGAGAGACCTCTTTATTCCAAAAATCTATAGTTCTACTCATGTTATCAGGTATGTGATATTGTGCTGCATAAGTATATTTTTCCTTATTCTCCTTTAGAAATTCATGGTATTTGTTCGGGTCATCGTTAGTCCCAGCCACCACAAATATATTCTCAAAACAATCTGAAAAACTATCTATATTAGCATATGAATATTTATGAGAAACAAGTACATTCTTCACACCACATTCCTGTAATGACCTTAAGGTTGCTTTGTTATTGGCATGGAAATATATCTTCATTCTCCAATCAACTTATGACATAAACATTGGCATTTTATAGTTGTTTTATTTACAGGACAATCATAATGTCTGTGTGTTACACATTCTGGTGATACGTGTTTAATCTTCTCCATTCCATTTGCTCCTGTTATCACCGAAGCATTTTGTCGCATATGGACACATACCGTCACAGAGAAAACACTTTGTTCTTTCTGGTAAAGTACCTTTAGTCAGGGACTCTTTGATTTCTCTTGCTTTCTTAATCATGTCCACAAGAGTCCCCTCTATTGGATCTAATTTGAATGACATAACCACTGGTTTGTCCCTCTTATCAGACTCCACTTTATTGGAAATGTATATTACAGCACCACGTTCTGCGTCTATATTATAGCATTTCTTTAGTAAAACTCTGTACCTGTTGATCTGATCAACATGGCTTTCACTAGGCTTTGACCTAGCCTTGCTGAAGTAATCAATGCTCCCCGTTGTTTTCTTATCAGTGATTACCCATTCACCCTTCACCTTTACCAAATCGTCCAGACTTCCATAGATAATATCGTATTGTCTAGGGTCATCATATGGTATTTTTGAAGCCTCTTCATGAGTTAATGCCTCATCTTTTACATAATCATATGCGAGAAACATCTCATGATGTTCTTCATCGGCTATTTGTGAATTATTATGTACGCATTGACCAAAGTATAATGACTTTATATCTTCAGTACTTACACCCATACCTTTTGGTTCTGTCTTTTTGTAAATGACATTTCTCATACATGGTTTAATTATGTCTGAGACATGGATTTGACCAAGTCTTTCAGTACCTAGCCCATCTACTTGAGCCCTTCTAAACTGAAAATATACTTCGTCATTTATATCTTCTAACTTTAACATAACATATGTTGTATACACTCATATATAAGGCTTACTAGCAACTACCAAGTGCCTAAATTCTTACAATCGCACCCTTGAACTTTGCAACCCTTGTTGCCTTTATGAGATTCGTGATTGTGTTCACACTCTTCACAAGTTCCAGATGCTACTTTTACTATATCTGCCATTAATATGACTCCTCAATGGTGAAATTAAAAGATTTCGTTTGTTCTGACATCACTCCTGAAGAGTTTAATAGTTCTACTTCACCAGTCCAATTACCTGCATTAGCTATTACTGTATCTGTTGCTGATAAAGCATATGTTACCTTTCCATTAGTCCTGTCAGAATATGTTATAGCCCCGTTTATTATTAAAGTTCCGTCTGGTTTCCACACCTTCCAGACACCAGTTGCATATGTTACTGTATTTGACAGGTTTTTGGCAGTACCACTTGAATCATTAACTGTGAGTTCTAATGTAGCCCTGCTCCCAGATTTTACCCTATATTCTACGTCTCTTGGGGTTAGATTTTGTGACATATCTATACACCTCTTACTCCTCTTCGTCTCTTAAATAGTTTTATATTCTTAATCCTATCTGCCAACCTACCAGTCTTGGATTTATCATGTAATTTGACATCTTTTGTCTTATCTGAGACTCTGACTGTTCTTCCTCTAGCAAATGTTCCCATAGCCCTTGAGGTTTTAACCAAACCTTCTTGGAGGTTACTTGCCAAAGTCTCTGCTATATTAATGGTATTATTAATCATTCTCTTTAATGATCTTATTCCCAATCTGGTCTCTCCGATAGAGATGATTGTTGATATGACATACACCTTACCCATTGGGAAGTAGAATGATGTGGCTAGACTTACACCCTCATTTATCTTTGGAATTATATGTTTAAACTTGAATATTGATTCGGCTATATTCATAGATTCTCCCACTGCTTTTATTATTGTTCTTAATCTTTCTCTGAATGACTGTACTGACACACCCTCGTTTATCAATCTGGTTAGTATACGTCTTACTAAGAATGCATCTGCCATTTCTAATGACTCGTTCAATAATTTTGTTATACTCTTTAGTCTTAGTATAACTTCTGATGTATTGACAGATTCTGAAACAGTCTTCAATAATTCTCTGATACTTTGTCTGAATGACTGAACCGACATGTTTTCATTAATCAATCTTATTAATACACGTAGTCTTATTACTGACTCTGCAGTATTTACTATATTGTTAATCACCTTGGATATTGTCTTCAATCTTATTATACTATCTGCAATATTTATACCAGTAGATATTGTTCTTTTGATAGATCTGATGGATACTCTTACACCAGAAACATTAATTACATTATTAAACACTCTTAACATATCACTTAGATGTATTCTCGCATCGGATATTTGAACTGTTTCTGTGAATGTTCTTGCAAACGATAACCTATAAGTTTGTGATATTTGTAATGCGTTGTTTATCACTCTTGTTATTACCCTTACCTTTTCCCTGAATGTCTGAACATTAACTCCTTCTGCTACATGTCTTAACAACACCCTCAAAGTAATTCTAACATCTGCTACATTAACTGATGTGTTAATATGTCTTATCATATCTCTTAGGTGCACCCTCTGTTCTACTGGGTTTATTACTTCACCAAACACTCTAAATATTCCTCGTAGTCTAACTATTAATTCAGACGTAGAGATTACCTCGTTTATTATTCTTGTTATTAATCTTAATCTTTCCCTGAATGTCTGAACATTAACTGTTTCGCTTACAAGTTTCAAGAATGCACTTAGGTGTACTCTATCCTCTTCAGATTCCACTGTCTCCGTCTGTGATCTCTTAATAGTCATTAATTTCACAAAGTCATATCCTATTGATGTGAATGCACCTGTTTGGAATACACTTGACTGGAATGTATTCAACACTCCTATATTTACTATATTGGCTATTGTTTTAATCTTACCCACTATTGTTCTTGCAGTTGCAGATATTTCCAAGTCATCATCAATCATCTTTATTATTTCTTTTAGTCTTGCTCTAAATGTTTCTATACGAACAACATCATTAACCATTCTTGTTAAGGCTCTTAATGTTATATCTTCACTGGTAATTTCTATTACACTGCTTATTGTCTTCTTCATACTTCTTGCAGCGTTTGTTACGGTTTCTATCTCTACAGTTGTTGTTATATGTTTTATCAATCCTCTAAGTCTGGTTCTTAACTCCCCTATCTCCATATCAAGATCTATGATCTTCACAATACTTCTTAGACTTTTTCTGAATGACTGAATATTGACTTCCTTATTTACCATTCTTACCAACACTCTGGTAAATGCAAATGTTGGACTTATTTCTACAACTTCAGATAATGCTATTGAGAACTTCCTTCTTAATGTCTCTGCAGATTGTACTGTGTTGGATATAGTTCTAGTTAGACCACGCATTGATATTGCTTCATACCCAGTAGAGAATATATTATTCTGGAATGCATTTAATTGGAATATCCATTGCAGTCCTGTTGGGAATGATACATATATTGTATTACTTATTGTTCTTATCAATCCCTTTGCAACGTTTGTTAAAGTTCCCACTTCTACATCATCTCCAACAGAACGCTTTAACGTTCTAGCAAACGTAGACACTAAAGATATTCCTACCACATCTGATAACGATTTAATCATTGATCTTGCTATAACAAATCCGTCACCTACATTGACTGATTCTGTTACAATTCTCTTTAATATTCTAAGTCTATGTCTTAATCCGAAGTGTTGTACCTGCACTGTCTCTGTAACAAGTTTTCTTAATGATCTTAAGAATATTTTTCCTGTGGATAACTGTAACGTTTCTTCCACCGTCTTAACAAATCCTTTTATGTATGACTCTGCTGTATTAACACTATCATTTATTTGTTTTAATAATGCCCTACTTCCAACTGCGTTGGTTATAATATTCACTACTTCTGTTGGTGCTGTTTTTACAAATCCAGATGCATGTTCCTGTGTAAATGTCATATTAATTACGCTGTCTATCATTCTGTTTAATCCACGTATCTTTATTGCAACTTCTGACATCTGTACTGAATCTGATATTGATTTTATTACCTCTCTTAAGTTGGTTCTAAATGACTGTACTGATACCTGTTCTGTATGAACTATTAATAATGTCATAAGTTTTGCAAATGAATCAGATATATTCAAATCATTATTAACCATTCTTACCAATGATCTTAATCTTGTAATGGACTCTGCAGATTGTACTGTGTTTGTTATGGTTTTTATTATACTTCTAAGGTAAACTCTTCCATCTGCTACCTGTTCTACCTCATCAACAAGTCTTAACTTTGTCATTGATGTTACAAATTCTCTTGCACTCTGGAATACATCTTGTTGGAATGCCTGTTGGAATGTTTTCTTTGCCCTTACATATAACGACTCGTTTACAGATTTTACCCTACCAAATATATAATTACTTGAATCTGCAGATTGAACTATATCTGTTATCTCTTTTGTTAATGCTCTTAGCTTCTGTCTAAACGATTGTACTGATATACCCTCCTCAATTACACACCTAATTGCTTTTGATGTGTTGGTTGCAGTTGCTATATTAACAACTTTGGATATTACTCTGGTTAATCCTCTTACTGCAGTTCGTGCATCTGATGATTGTACCGTACTGTCAACTGTTTTTACTCTTCCACGTTGTGGTACAGCCTCATTTCTATTTTGATGGAATACAGACTGGAACACATCGGGTTGGAATATAAGTATATCACTCAAACCCACTTTTACAGTACTGGCTACAGACCTTATCATTGAAGATAGTTTGGTTGCTCCTGTGGAGATATTAAGAGTATTATTTACAACTCTTCCTAGTGCTCTAAGTCTGTTTTCACTCTCTGATACTTGGTAGGTTTCTGCTACGTTTCTTATTAATCCTCTATATCTTTCTATACTTTCTGGTAAATCTAATGATTCGTCAAACACTTTCAATATAGTCTTTGCAAAGTCTGGTGAATCTCCCACCTCCATTGTTTCAGATACATGCACAATTAACTGTCTAAGATTGTGTCTGAATGACTGAACGGATATAGACTCATTGGCTAGTTTTACTAATCCTCTTAATTTTGTCTTATCTTCTGTTGATTGTATAGTCTCATTTATTATCTTAATGAGAACTGCGATGGTATCAAAAACTGCAGGTATTGTGTATTTTCTATCTGTAAAAACATTATTTTGATAAGCGTTGTTTTGGAATGCGTATTGATTTTTAAACACACCCTGAAATACATTTGCCTGAAATGCAGCAAGACCCCATGCCTGATCTTGGAACGCAGTACTTTGAAATGCCGTCTCCTGAAAGACAGGTCTGACCTTAGCCATTATGCCTCATCTAATCTACAAAGCGAATGTATTCTATCCTTAAAGTATAGCAACAGTTTACCAGCAGGATAACCCAAAGCTAGGTCTATCAAGAATCCCTGCCATAGCCACGTTTTGAATTGTTCTCCCTGCATTCCAATAACAAAAAAAGCCCAAGGTACTAGGACTAGAAAATAAACTGCGTTGAGTAGTGATGTTATCAGTAGAAACTCTGTAAGTCTTTTCACTATTTGGTGAGTCATCTTTATCCTCCGTCATTACATTTCATTCCATGTCGATGTGCCATCGAACATATAGATTTTTCCTGTGTCTTGCTCTTCAAAGATTGTTCCATTAGTTAAGTTAGGATATACAGGTGTTCCTGTATCATCACTTCCCCATACAATTAGTCTTGAATTTGCATTAAAGTCCTTTGTACCATTACTTTGCTTCGTTGTAACCTTAATACTTTTTATTGAGGTTGAATTATTACGCCATTTA
>VTLG01015453.1_pt1 | contig 11379 bp, 16 predicted proteins | sample 4694571 | NCBI WGS metagenome assembly VTLG01 (sample SAMN12604809, study PRJNA352737) | marine metagenome | biome: ENVO:00000447; feature: ENVO:00000209|ENVO:00000569|ENVO:01000036; material: ENVO:00002151; isolation source: viral sequences binned using virsorter ... | reverse complement strand
CCTATTAATCCTTTTGACTTTTGGGAAGGTGCGAACTTTAAGTTGAAGATTCGTAAGGTAGATGGTTATTGGAACTATGATAAGTCAGAGTTTGAAGCTCCATCTGCATTGTTTGATAATGATGATGATATTGAGGTAGTGTGGAAGAAGCAATATGCTCTTAATGAGTTTACCGCACCTACTAACTTCAAGTCATATGATGAATTGAAGACTCGTTTGAATATGGTTCTTGCTGGTACTACTACGGTAGGAAATGTGACAACCCTGATGGAAAATGAACCTGTTGTGTCTGCTGTTGTCGATACTAAAGAGGAGCCTGCTCCTGTAACAGTTGAAGATGATGAGGATACTATGTCTTATTTTGAGAAACTTGCTGATGACGGCTAATCGTTAATTCAGCGCAATCCCCTCTGAGCAATCAGAGGGGATTTTTTTATGCCGCAAGATTGACCGCATTAAGTAATGAATTTGGATGTGTTAATTCAGTTGAAGTAACTGTAGTATTATTTTGACTATTATTAACTGTATTAACAGGTGCATTTACTATGGCAGAGCCGCTACTACCTATACCTTGCATACCTCTGTTTATTCCTGATGCAAGTATTTGTTCAGTTCTTTGAGCATTGAAAACTTGACCACTACCAGATGGAATAATCAATTCCGGGCCCATCTCACCAACTAGATAGGGGAGTCCTCCCTTAATACTACCGCCGGCTTGCCTCTTGGCAATTAGGCTATCAATTACATCCGAAATAGCTCGAGCCCCTCTGTTCAGAGGCCACCAATCTAAGATACCATTATCCGAAGCGGATTTTCTAAGAGCATTTGACAAAGATTGAAGTGGATTTTTCATGTCCGGCAACAGGCCTGCTACTTTCTCACCAATTTCGGCAAAACTAGGAATTTCTATACCAGTGAGATTTTCAAATGATTTAACTAAAGCACCAGCTTTTTCAGTTACACCATCACCAATACTTTTTAATGTAGCATCTATATTAATGCCAGTAATATTTTCAAATGAACACGCTAAAGCTGTTGCTTTAGAAGCAACACTATCTTTAATACCAGTTAATTTATCGCCTATATCAATACCAGTGATATTTAAAAAGCTTGCATTTAATGCGGTGGCCATAGTACCGACAGAGGTTTTGATTGCACTAAATGAAATTTCTGTAGGCAATTTAATTTCTGATAATGGCGCAAGATCATTTTTCAGTGTAGTAAATTTTTCTTTAAGTTTTGCTTCCGTAGGAATAAGGTCTTTAACATCTGTCCATGCTTTACTAGCAGCATCTGTAACACTTGTGGTTATACCAGCAACTTTATCTTTTAAACCATTATATGCTGTTGTAAGTTGTTCTTTTGTAGGAATTGTATCTTTAACAGCAGTCCATGCTTTTGAAGCTGCATCAGTAACACTACAAGTTAATGAATCAAACTTATCTCCTATTGCTATAAATGCACCAGAGAATGTTTCTTGCGATACCAAACCAAAAGTTAATGCACTTAAAGCGCCAGCAGAACCTTCTCTGACTGCTTTTCCAAGATCACCACTTTTCTTATATTCTTCAATACCGGCAGTAACACCCCCAATGATACCAATTCCTGCTGTTACTGCAAGACCAAGAGGCCCAGCAAATCTCGCTGCACCACCCATTAATCTAAGTAATCCTTTTCCTGCTTTTAAGGCACCACCCCCTGCTCTTGCGGCCATAGCACCGCCTTTTGCTACTGCACCTTTTCCTGTACTCCATATGGAATTTAATGCACCATGAATAGCACCTGATGCTCTTGTAGCAATACTTACTAAACCTGTACCAGCCTTTTGTGCCAGAGTTACACCTTTACCCCAAACACTTCTAAGTCCATCACCGATAGATTTAGATGCTTTTGTTGCAATCTGTCTTAATTTTCCTGGCTTTTGTCGGCCGGGTGGGCCTCCTTTAGTACCTTTTAGGTCATCACCCTTATCTCCTAAGAATTTGCCAGCAAGCTTCCATGCTCCAGTGAATGCTGCTATACCTAAACCCAAACCTTTAAATAGAAGTCCAGGCGCAAGTAAAGCAGTGAGGCCTGCAAGGCCGAGGACTAAACCTTCTGGGTTTTCAACATCAAATATTTTTTTGAAATTCTCCCAAGTTGGGTCTTTTATAAAACCTATTATTCCCATTACAAACGGTTTTAAAGTCGTTTTCCAAAAGTGTACTAACTCTGGGACAAGTGTATCAACTATGTAAGTCTTCATGTCCTTCCAAGTTTGACTTTGTAAAAATGCTAAAGCAGCAACCATTAAACCAGCAAGAGCAGTAGCTTTCAAAAATTTTATAAGACCACCACCAAGACCTTTTAATTTTGCTTTTGTTGACGCAGCCCAACTTTTTGCTAAACCAGTGATACCACCAGCCATTTTCTTGAGAAGATTTTGTGTTTTCTTTTCACCAGCGGCTTTCTTATTTGCATCTTCCTTCGCGGCCGCCCCTGATGGATCAGCAGCTTCAGCAACTTGTCCAGTTGCTTGTTTAAGTTCATCAAGTTTAGAATTTGTTTTCTTTAATTCATTTACAATGTCAGAAAAATCGGCCATTGAACTATCCTACTTTTTTGCCTTGGGCAATGATGTGCCTGGCTTACCGACATACAAACCAAAGAAAGCAGCGCCTGCACCTACAATAGTAGAAATAAATGCGGCTTGTGCATTTGTGGGATCAGACAATGCCATGAACCAAGTTGTTGCTGAATAGAATGCATAGATGTATGCTAGCATAATCATTCTAGGAATTACTCTAAACCTGTCTAATTGCCCTGCTATTTTATTTGCCCAAGTGGGTTCATCTTCGCCCGCACTAGGAACAAGGTCTGATTTTTGAAGTTCATATTCCTTAGTTGTTTCTGTTACCTTAACTGTATCTTCAGCCATTTACTTATCTCCTACTATTTTCCCTTTCAATTCTTTCTTCCTCTTCTTTCAAAAAATTCATCAACAATCCAATATATATTTCCCTCTCCCACGGTATCATTTCTTCTAATTCAGTTAAACTATAATTGTGATGTTGCATCATTCCAAAATTCGTTTTATAATAGTTCCCTAAATTATCATGAGAAAGGGCTATCCGAAAAAAGATTGGAGGCCCTCAATCAAAATTTCATTCTTCTTTTTTGTCTTTGGATTTTTCACTTCAATCACATGCTGTAATTTAGGCATAGTTTCAAAAAATGCACTAAAACCTTCAAAATTTTCTGTTGACATGCTATCAATGAATTCATCTAATTCTTTTTCTGAAATATCTATTTTATTGTAGATATTTTCACCATCGCGTATTTCATGAACACATTTTTTCATCATTGTAAAAACAGATGAAACATTGTCTGTATCAGTAAATCCTTCCATATCAGATAATGTAGGATATTTCATAACAACAGAAATATCTTTTGTTAGTTCAATAATATTAGTATGATCTTTAGACATTTGTATATCAACATCTGCCAAATCAATTTCAACATCTACTCTTGTCTTTTCATCATCAGGACATAACAAATTAAGTTGTACTTTTTCACCAACTGATTTTCCTCTCAGCTGTAAGAAAACATATTCAACATCAAACATTGGCAAACTATAAGCATCTAATTCTCCAAATGTGCAATCATTAATTATTGTTGCAAATGCATCTTGAATTTGTTTATCATCATCTGATTCTTGAGCTATCATTAAAGCCTTTTGTTCTTTTACAAGAAACGGTCTAAATTTTACTGAATCACCAGTAGAAGGAAGATTCAACTTATAAGTTACGGTATTAAGTTTAGGTAGTGCCATAATTTTTCATCCTTTAAAATAATCTAGTTAACACTCTTGGTATATTACGATCAATATTTCGCTGCACTGTATTTACTACAGTATCATATATTTTATCTGTAAGACTTGCTGGTTGTCTGTTTACGTCTAAAGTTTCCCAATATCTAAAAGAAAAACTTACAGGAATTTTTATAATTTCATTATTTGATGCATGGCTCAATTCCGTTGGACCTATTGTTTTAGGAAATGCTTCTATAAGTTTGATACCATATCGTCTTTGATCTTGTCTATCCATTAGATAGATTTCAACTGTACTTACATAATCATTATAATAACCAACATTCCAAGTTTGTTTATTAAATGCAAGTTCTTGCCAGTTCTCAAAGAATACTCGTTCATCTAGTCCAGAGCTTGCCTGAAAGGTCATAGATATATCTTCTGCATAAGTTACACCATCAACAATTTCTCTGGTTGGGCCGTAGGGATTACCATCAGTTAACGTGTTTAAATTTCTGCCAGGAATTGTGACTGTTTCACATCTCATAGAAACTTTTCTTGAATCACTAGAACCAGCACCTGGCGGTATAATTACTACCTCAAATCGGTTTGGTATTGCATAGCCTTCACTAGAATGAAATTCAGATAAGATGTCATTTAGAACACCAAATGCGCCGCCTTCTAAAAATCTTGCTAAACCTGGCATTAAATCATACTCCTAGACTCTTTCCAAACCTCTGATGCAGAAGCTTTCTTAAATCTCTGTACAGGCAGTAATGCTGCAATTGTCCATTCATCTGCATCAATTCTGCGAAATTGAGATTTGGTATATCCTGACAAATATTTATGTATAGTTGGTCGAATTAATCTAATGCTTTTCAATTTATTATAATCTACCACCATTCTTGTTGTTGCAGCTGTGAAATCCTCTGAATTGGTATAATCTACTAATTTATCTAGAAGTTTTACACGCAATGGTATGGGAAGGTAGTGCATGTTTATTCCTAGAAATCCATCATTATATGTTTCTAATGGAAGCACTAGAGGAAATGTATCGTAATAGGGAAGAGTCTTCTTAAACTTTGGATCATAGAAGAACATATTCAGTTTACCATAAAAGGGCCTGTTAGACCTTTTACCGTCCCGAAGTAAGTCTTGAGCTCCAGGCGTTCCAAACTCTTTGATTTTATCTCTATACCACTGAGTCGATCTTGGACGCCCTCTTGTCTCATCCTTGACTGCTTGAATAAACTTTGATACTGCCATATGACTATTTATATGTAATGTTAAGATGATCCTCTGTTAATATCTTAAATTCCATATCATTGTTATTACACCACTCTGTCGCATACTTCCACTTGGCTTCATTGATACCCCATGTTTTGACTTCGTTGAACCATCTTTTAGTCTTTCTTTTTGGTTGTGTAGGGGGTGGAGAGCATTGCTTTTTAGGCTTAACTTCTATGACAAACTTTTTTATGGAGCCATTATGTTGCTTTATCTTAATATAAAAATCTGGAAAATATCTGTGTATTCTACCATCCCAAGGAGATAAATAGGGTATAATGATTTCTTCGCTACCCCACTCAATAACAGAATCGTTGGTATCACAGTATACCATAAACTTGCGCTCCCACAAAGAACGATAGATAATTGTTCGGGGATCGCCTCTGTATTTTTTGGGATTTTTTGCTATGTATCGACCTTTGTAAGACATGTGTTATAAATAATATATATAAGGATACACAGACATGGCAGGATTATTAAGTGGTGGTTTAAGAAAAGTTGCTGGCAACCTTGCTGGATCAAGCGGGTTGGGAGGAATAAGTTCTAAAAGTCCTGCTTTTGGAGTATCAGGATTTTTTGATCTTCTAAGCTCAGGACGCAATCAAACAGAAAATTTAGCTTATCCATTAAATGTAGAAGATGATCCCGGCCAAGGACATCATATTATATTTGAAATTATGAAACAGGATAAGGCAAAGTTGGCTGGAACGAAATTTGTTAAATCGGTCAAAGGTCAACTTGATGCGGCTTCTTCTGAAACAGGTCAGAAAAAATCAGAAAACGCAACAGCTGGAAGTGGTGGCGGTCCGCCTGGACTAGGCGGCCGCCTCGGCGCAGCTGGTAGAACCGGCGCCAATGCTTTTAAGGCTGCAGCAATTTCTAAAGGTCAAAGAGGTGCGTCAAATTCAATGCAAGTATCACGAAATGCGACAACTGCAATGCCAGTTTGTATAGCACTTTATATGCCTCCATCCGTTAAGGTTGATTATGGTGCAAATTATAATGAGACATCCATTGGTATTGGAGCAGAAGCAATTAATTCTGGAATTAAAGCATTTATGGATGCAGGCGGTGGTTTGCAAGGAGGAGCTGCTGCCCTTGGTACTGGTGCTGGTGCAGCAGTGTCAGGAGCACTAACTTATGCAAAAGATAAGGCTCTCACAATCCTTCCCGGCATGGAGGGAGTTGATGCGGTATTCGCAATTAATAGAGGAAGTGTTATTACTCCAAGAATGGAGTTGATGTTTGAAGGACTGAAACGACGAGAATTTTCTTTTTCTTTTACGTTTATACCAAAGAGCGAACAAGAAGCAGAAGTAGTTAAAAAGATTTGTCACAAATTTAAATTTCATATGGCTTCAGATTATGGCATGGGTGGTTTAGGCGGTGTTGATGGTGTAAGAGAGATGGATATACCTGACTTTTTCAACATAAGATATATGTATGGCAAAGGCACGGGCCGTGAGTCAAATAATCCCCACCTAAATCTAATTAAACAATGCGTTCTCACTACTTGCTCTATAGAATATGGTGCTGATAGATACAAGGCATATGCAGACGGTCGGCCGCAAACCACTAAACTGTCTTTAGGTTTTCAAGAGTTGGAAATCATTACCAAAACTTACATTGGTCAGGGCTATTAGTCATGTATTTTGGAAATTTCCCTATTATAGCTTATGACTCAGTTGGTAACGGCGACTTTAAGTTAGTCACCAATCTTTTAAAGAGAGTAGCTGTTCGATCAAAAGTAAGATCAAATACTCTACTATATGATACCTATGATGTAAAAGAGGGGGAAACACCAGAAATACTTGCTGATAAGCTATATGGAGATGCAGAACTTCATTGGGTTATTCTATTTGTAAATAATGTCATAGACGTATATCATCAATGGCCACAGAATCAGAATCAATTTCTTGCGTATATCAATAACAAATACAGCGATGTAGATGCAACACATCATTATGAGATATCACAAGTATCTGGTGATACTACGATTAAGATAGATATTGGTACAGATAACACTGATTATCCTACTGCTTCTATTGTCACTAACTATGAATATGAAGAAGATTTACAGGACAAAAAGAGACAAGTTAAATTGCTTGATCCAGCATATATTGAACCATTTGTTGCTGAATTTGAAGCATTGATGGCAGAAAGTTTGTTATAATGGCTCAAGGGTTACAACATGCTGGACAGTATGTTATAGAAGATTTAAGACTTGTTACCACAACTGGTTTAGAGATTAATCTTAGAACACAAGTAATGGGAATAACTCTTTTTGAAGACATATTTTCTATGACGATAACTGGTACAATAGCTATTGCGGATTCTGTAAATCTGGCTTCTCATGGCCCTCTTTTGGGTCAAGAATATTTACATCTCAAAATTAGAACTCCATTTAAAAACAAAGATGAAAGTGCCACTATAGACTTTTCGGAAAACGCATTTCTTGTTCACTCTATATCTAAACGTCAAAAACTTACTGGCGGAGTACAAGGATTTGTATTGAGTTTTGTTAGCCAAGAATTGGTTAAAAATCAGAGACTCAAGGTAACTCAAAGTTTAACAGGTACTTGGTCAAACATTGTCAAGAAAATGTTAACAGATAAAAAATATTTGAATACGAAAAAGAAAATAGACTTAGAACCGACATCTGGTATAAAAAAGTTTGTTGCTCCAAACGTAAGGCCATTGGATATTGTTATTTTAGGAATGAAACAGGCTATTGCAGAATTCAAAGGAGAACCTACATATCTATTTTATGAAACTTTAAAAGGATTTAATTTCAGAACTCTTGCTAGTCTTTATAATAATGCTTCAATAGTAGAGTATAGGACACTTGTTCCAGGCACTAATATAAAAGATGGCATAATTGATGTTTTTAGAGATTTACAAACAGTGCTAGATTACGAAATTATTTCTAATAACGACAGTATTGCTTCTTATAGAACTGGTATGTATGGATCAAAATTAATAACTCATGATATTGTTGGTAAAAGTTATACAACGGACACATATAATTATCATGACAATTGGGAGAAAGAAAATCATATAGTTTCTGGCGTTACTGAAAAAACACCAGATTTTCCTCTTGCAAGTCATATATCAATTACTGAGGAGGGATTAAGGATATCAGATTTTCCGGCAAGAACATTCTTGATGCCAACAGCTGCTGGTGGTGGCACTGACTCTCAGCATCAAACAGAAAACAACACAAGTCCATATATGGCATATGATCCTCAAAGGTGGGCCCAGCGAAGAAATTCTCAAATGATTCAATTGGAAAATGCTCTTCAAATAAATGTATTAGTTCATGGAAGCACATTGATAAATGTCGGAGATAAGGTTATACTTAATATACCTTATACTGCAACTCCAAAAGCAGCAAAAGACGAAAAATATGATAGATTTTATAAAGGCCCGTTCTTGATTAAAAAAATAAGACACGAATTTTTGCAGTCAGAAAATCCAAAACATAAGATGTATATGCAATTAGTGAAAGATTCTCTAGAAGAGAAATTAGATATCGGCGGTTTTGTTGAACCATCAGCTGAGAAAGAAGCTGAAATATTAGAATACAAATATAACTAAAAGGAGGTAGACAATCAAAAAAAACTCTCGTACAATATCCAACAAGCAACAAATGAAAAGGGAAACCAAAATGGCAAAGACCAAGAATAGAATCAAAAAAATGAATTTCCAAACCCAAGACCGCAAGTACGAACCACTTTCAGAGAATGATAAATACATTATAGAATTGGTAGGATATAGAAAACAAGAGTTAAAGGGCCAACTTAATGAAGACATTTTACGAACTACAGGAAGGTCTGTACGACCCGAATATATTTAAGGCGTTCTTTCTCGCCGGTGGCCCTGGCAGTGGTAAATCATATGTCGCTGGTAAGGCCACCGGCGGAACAGGACTCAAGTCAGTCAATTCAGATGATGCATTTGAGCATATGCTGAAAAAGGCTGGACTATCTCTAAAGATGCCTCCAGAAGAAACAGAACCTAGAGATGTTGCGCGTGATAAAGCAAAAGGCATAACCACTAGAATGGCAGATAACTTTATTGAAGGTCGCCTTGGACTTATTATAGATGGCACAGGTAGAGATGCAGATAAAATTTTGGGTCAAAAAGCTAGACTTGAAGAGCTTGGGTATGACACATATATGATCTTTGTGAACACTTCTCTGGATGTAGCACTACAGCGCAATGCAGAACGACCACGATCAGTCGCAGAACCAATTGTGGTCAAATCATGGAAAGATGTACAGAGCAACATAGGTAAGTTCAGTAATATGTTTCGGAGTGGTATGATTATCGTTGATAATAACGATGCTGGTGAAGACATCCTTTTCCAAGTATACAAACGAGTAAAGGGTCTACTTCGCAAGAAGATTACGAATACACGAGCTAAGAACTGGATGGCAATGGAACTTGCCAAGAAACAACGCAAATAGACCACCACCTAGACATTACACCGTATGTATGCCCTATGACCTTTGTGAGAACAAAGCTATTGATGGAGCGCATGAAACCAGGCGAGGTAGCAGAGATTCTACTATCTGGTGGTGATCCTCTGGAAAATGTGCCCAGATCAATATGGGAGCATGGATATGAAATAATATCACTTGAGGCTGAGAATGATAATCTCTACAAATTAATTATCAAAAAACCACCCCCTGTTGCATAAATGTCACACCTCACAAAAAAGTGATTTTACCCTATTGACAATTCCTCTTGAGTATGCGATAATAAGACATCATTAAGAGAGGTTATGATGCTTTTTTGGGAAGTAAGAGATGAAACGGGTAGGATTGTAGGGACAGAGTTTTGTCCAGGCAATGCAGCCGAGCTTGAAATGGTCTTGACAGAGATGAATCCTGATAAGACTTTCACCGTAGTTGAGGTTGATGAGGTAGAAGGTGCTTAACGAAGTCAACTTTCTATCTCCGAAGGTCAGTGACAAGGACCGTGATTCGTTTGGTTTCGATGATGAGAACATCATGATTGAAGACCATTGGATCATGGCCCATGTCATGCACGCTGCAGGGATATTTCCTAGTGTGGGAATCGCCCGTAAAAATGGGTGGAATAAACCCATTCCGCCCAATATGTCAGAGTTTACCGTGGGCAAGGGAAAGAAAAAAGTTTGGATTCTCAATGAATTCAATGACTTATGAGCTACGATTTTAGTTGACATTTCCTTCTGGATATGCGATAATAAGACATAATCGGAAATAAGGAAACATTAGATGATATCTGACGGTATAGACATTAAGAACATTAATCCCATCGTGAATGTAGGGACTGCTAAGAACCCTATGCATGTTCTGGATGCCACATGGATGGCTGTTCTGTATGAGAAGGCAACTGGAAAAGAGTTCGACGCTGATTATGATGCCTATGCGAAGTTCTGTGATAAGTTCGCAAAAGAGTACAATGAGGGTGGTTTTGACACTACATTGGCTATCAAGAAGGTGATGAAATAGATGGTTGAACGAATCACAATGGATAAGGGGAACAACCTTGGATATGGTGCCAAGGAAGGTGTTCTTCTAGGTCGGCGTTGGGGTTATGATATTCTTGATGAAAGCAATACCAAAACTCTCAAGAACATTGTGGTATATGATCGGGCCCGCACAAAGCGGATGCGGAATTGGGATGATGAGATGGAAACTCATTGTCGGATCGCTGCTGAGTTAAGTCTGAGCAAACGGAATGGTGCCTGGCACGTTGATCTAGTTTCGGTTGATTCACGGTATAAGGGTAGGAAGCTTGCTAATAAGTTGTATAGGTTCCTGATGAAAACCCTTGGAATCACCCTGATGGCTGGAACTTCACAGTCTGTTGGTGGTCGGTATATCTGGAATTCTCTTGCAAAGGATAGGGGAATTACGGTATACGCCAAGAAGGGGTTACACTCCACAATTGTTGATTTTCCTAAGGCTGGAAAGCGGGAATTGGTGAGTAATCTGATAAATCTATACGATACCAAGGCTGCAATATTTGCGGTTGCGGCCTAAAATAGTGCTTGACAAACCCTATGTGGTATGGTAGCATACATATAGAAATTGAGAGAGAAAGACGAATCATGGCATATGTGAGTAAAGAAACTAAGAAGGAACTTGCTCCTGGCATCAAGAAGGTGCTTGAGAAGTATGGTGTTAAGGGTACCATCAAGGTTAACACTTACAGCACTTTGGTTGTGACCTTGCGGAAGGTTCCTGCTGGGTTGTTCACTCCGAAGGAGCTTACTACTGGTGTGAACGTCTATTGGATTCACGAACACTTTA
>VTLG01010213.1_pt1 | contig 11380 bp, 16 predicted proteins | sample 4694571 | NCBI WGS metagenome assembly VTLG01 (sample SAMN12604809, study PRJNA352737) | marine metagenome | biome: ENVO:00000447; feature: ENVO:00000209|ENVO:00000569|ENVO:01000036; material: ENVO:00002151; isolation source: viral sequences binned using virsorter ... | reverse complement strand
CGTCCTGGTGGGCCACATCTGCGAGGGCATGGGCCTGTTCCGCATCGCCGAGCTGCGCGGCATACCTACGATCCGCAAGGCCAACGACAGTCGCGCCACCTTCGACCGCAACTGGCAGGCACTGCCCAAGTACATCAAAGAGGGTGGGCCGGCCGGCATTCTGACATGGGATTATCTGCATGAAGCGATCGCGTACCAAATCGAGGCCGATCTTTTCGAAGCCAAGCAGCGGGTCAGACGACTGCGCGGTCTGCGGCAAGACACACCGGCACCAGGACGGGACCTGGGTGATCCTGGGCGACCAGTCGTTCCGCTGTCACAGCCTGGAGTGTATGCGGCATGAGCTACCAGGAGGACAAGCAGATGCTGGTGATACCCAGGTCGGACGGCCTGGTGGTCAGGGTGCAGGGTCAGCTCTACCTGAAGCAAATGACAAGCCGCGACATGCTCGAGCTGTCGTACCGCTGTCTGAAAACTGGCTTAGAAATGCAAAGAGAGGAGGATCGTGATGGCGTTTTTAAGCGAAGCTGATCGCCAAGTCTTAGACTGTCTAAGACAGTCTAGAGTATACTCCAAACTCTCTAAACATATTCCTAAGACCAGTCAAGACATAGTAGCCGGCGTGGCAAAACGAGCGAGTTTCAACTATCGCCAGGCGTCAGCAGCAGCCCAGCAAGACAGGCTGTCGTTCAGGCGTAATCGAGCGCTGCGCAAGATGCGGCCACACTACTCGGCTGATCGCTTTTACGAGCTGACCAAGTCTGTCTCGCGCATGGAATTCCATGAGCTGATGCGCTGGCTGGACGAGGTCGAGAAGACATGGACATAAACGCGCTGCACGATCGTATCCTCGAGGCCGCTGAAACAGAGCGCCGGCTGCCGGCAGCTATGCGCAGACAGAAGCTGGCGTCGTGGCCTGACTATCCCCTCGATTGGCATGGCTATGGCTGGACCCAGGTGGGCGAGGTCATGCTGCGCCCGACAGCAGATCAGATCAGCAACCTGGACTGGGTCATGGATCGCGTTCTAAGCCTCACAGAGCGGGATCGGAACATCGTCTGGGCCGCAGCACACTCCGCAGCGTTCCGGCAGCGTGGGCCGCGCTGGACCAGGATAGGAAAAACCCTCGGGCTGGACCCGAGGGTTGTCAAAGATCGATATTGGTCAGCCCTGATCAGGCTGTACTATCAGGCGGACTGACCTTCATGGCATCCACAAACATGTATGCCAGCTCGAGCGGACTGATGCCGGCTTGCAGCGCATGGCGAAGCTGGGTGTCCCAGTTTTCGATGCCCATGAACTGAAAGCCAGCGATGTCCTTGAACTCGTCGCAGAACCGTATCTTGTAGCTTGCCAGCTCGAGAGCAGCGTCGCGCTTCAACACGGTGCAAAGCTGCGACGATGCCAGGCGCAGGTCTGGGGGAGATATGTGTGTCATCGTACCAGCCTCGTTGTTAGCGTGTCCCATTCGCTGCGACGCAGCTTGAATTTCTGCCAGGTCATCGGCTTGACGATGCGGACCCATTTGTGGCCCACGACAGCCCATACCAGGTGTTCGCCACAGATCGGTGCCTTCGTAGCTGTGTAGCCAAGACAGGCGCTGAACAGCCTGGCAGTGCGCCAGGTCTTGCCCTTCGGGCGCGGGGTTCTTGCTTTAGGCATTGCCGGCCTCCTGTACAGTCTCACGCACGATGCGTCTGATGTTGTCGTCCAGGTACTCGATCAGGTAGTCCGCGTACCGGACCAGGAATGGGTGGCCGTCGAACTCAAAGCTGTCCTGGTCAGCAGCTCGAGCTTCGTTGCGTGCCTGGCGAAAGCGCTCGAGCCGCGCCAGGTCAAAGGTCATTGTTGGGTTTGCCATTGCTTAACACCTCTTGTTGTTGACCATGACAGTATGGGGCATGTGACAGTATCTGTCAACTATTATGACTTCTGTTGTCATTGTCGCGAAATCTGATATCCTGCTTGTAGGGTCGGCCAATGCCGTCCCAGCGCAGGTCAGGGACCGCTGTCCGATTGGCTAAGTCGGTTTGCCTTTGGGTCGGTCAGCACCAGTCTCTGAGCTGTGCGTTCCTCCTTCCCTGTGGGGCCAGGTCCGCAACATGCCTGGCCCCATTTTTGTGAGAGCCATGGCAAAGCGCGTTACAAAGACGAACATGAAGGTCATCTGCGATCGACTGGCCACAGGCGACAGTCTGACCACGATCTGTCAGGACCCTGACCTGCCGAGCTACCGGAGCGTGACCAGGGCGGTTCTTGAGGACGAGGAGCTGTACGAGCTGTACAGGCGCGCCAGGTTGCTCCAGGCGGAGTACTACAGCGACCACATCAATGACCTGGCTCGAGCGCCGCTGCCGCAGGTGGACGATCCGCGTATGCTCAATGCAGAGGTGCAGCGCAGACGCCTCGAGGTTGATACGCTCAAGTTCACCATGGGCAAGCTACAGCCCTGGGGCTTGCGTGACCGGAAGGAAGATGCGCCGGCACAGCAGGCGATCACCATTAGCTGGGCTGACGGGCAGGCTGTGGTTGCGGAGTGATGCCCATATATCAACGCCCAGTGTGGCCGAGCTTCGCGCGCGAGGTCAGGCCGGCGGGGCCATCACCAGAAGTGAAGGCGGCGTCGAGGCTGTGATCCGCAGTGAGCCTGGGCCAGAGAATGTCTGGCCGCTGCGCTGTACTATGCTTGTACTATCCTGACAGGGGCAGGGGTCCAGAAATCTAGGACCCAGGACCCCACCCTCCGATCGATGCGCGCCGGCCTCTATATGCGTAAATACCTAGGCAAGGGACCGTACTGACATGCAGATCGTCATCCCCTACGCGCCTCGGCCTCTCCAGGCCCGGCTCCACAACGAGCTGCAAGACAAGCGCTGGGGTGTGGTGGTCTGCCACCGCAGGTTCGGCAAGACGGTCATGTCTGTGAACCACATCCTGCGGGACGCCATCCTGAACGACAGGAGCAATCCGAGGTATGCCTACATGGCACCGACCTACCGCCAGGCTAAGTCTGTAGCGTGGGATTACTTGAAAGAATTTGCCGGCTCGATCCCTGGCGTGAAATTCCATGAAACCGAGCTGCGGTGTGATCTGCCGACTGGTGCCAGGATCAGCCTGCTGGGCGCTGAAAATCCCGATAGTCTGAGGGGCATCTACCTTGATGGATGCGTCATGGACGAGGTAGCGGACATGCCAGAGAGCGTGTTCCCTGAGATCATCCGCCCCGCCCTGTCAGATAGACGGGGGTGGTGTGTTTTTGTTGGGACCCCTCGAGGCCATAATAATTTTTATGATTTATACGAGCAGGCGGCTGCTAACGACGACTGGGTAGCCACGGTGTATCGAGCCAGCGAGACGGGCATCCTACCCCCTGACGAGCTGGAAGCTGCCAGGCTGATGATGACGCCGGATCAGTTCGAGCAGGAATTCGAGTGTAGCTGGGTGGCGAATGTCCCTGGCTCGATCTATGGCAAGGAGATGCAGACGGCGCTGGAAGAGGGCCGGATCACGAATGTGCCGTATGACCCTGCTGCCAAGGTGATGACCTTCTGGGACCTGGGCGTAGGCGACAGCACGGCAATCTGGTTTGTGCAGACAGGTGGGTCTGCGGGAAGAGGTGTGCATGTCATCGATTACTATGAGGCGCGTGGCGAGGGTCTACCGCACTATTGTCAGATACTATCAGCTAAGGGCTACCTTTACGGCGATCATTATGCGCCGCACGACATCGAGGTTCGTGAACTCGGTTCTGGAAAAAGTCGGCGCGAGATTGCGTGGGATTTGGGACTGAATTTTCGGGTGCTTCCGAAGCTACCGCTGGAGGATGGCATCCATGCTGGCCAGATGCTTATACCTCGCTGCCACTTTGATCGGGACAAATGCAAGGCCGGGCTCGAGGCCCTACGGCAGTATCACAGGGCGTACAACGAAAAGAACAGGGCATTCCGCACCTCGCCGGTCCATGACTGGTCGTCTCATGCGGCTGATGCGTTTCGCTATTTGGCGATAGGCATTCGTGAAGGCGGTGCCGAGAAAAGGCCGACGCAGCAGCGTGCGGTCACAGACTACGATCCATTTGCAGCAATGAGTGCGTGATATGCCAGGTCATTACGGAATGTCATTTGAGCGTGGGCGGGGCAGCTCACGCAGTCGCAGCGCCGGCAGGGGCAGCGGGTTTTCAAGCGGTGGTAGCGGACGCACGCGCAGGGACGACACAAACCGGCAGCGCGTAGCTGATACGCCAAACACACAATCGCGTCGCACGGCTGCCGCAGAGCGCAGCCGCACCAGGGACGATGGCACCAGAAGGGCCAACCAACAGAACGACAGTAGCCGCGCAGCAGCGATCAGGAACATCCAAGAGCGCGAAGAGAACAGCCCGCTTCGCAACTTTCCGTCCGTTCTGACCGGCATCGGATCAGCGCTGCGCCAGCGCATGATCTCGCTGCTCGAGCAGGGCGGCACCCCCGTCTATGATCCCAGCGGTCGATTTGCCATCGGTGTGAATTTCCAGGGGCGCTACACAGGGCGCGACAGAAACCAGGGGAATATGAACCAGGGCGAGGATGCACAGCAGCGCAACAGAGAGGCCCCAGCACCGCCGCCTGTCGATCAAAATCCGCCGGCTACCACCCCAGCACCCGAGCCTGCACGGCCTGTTGTGGAGGCTCCTGCACCCCCTGGCGACAGTCCTGTAGACACGACTACCGAAGAGGCGACTGATGCCAGGCGTCGGCGTGGCAGGCAGACAACGATCGCCACATCCCCTCGAGGATTGCTGACGCCGGCCAGGACCAGGCGGCGCTCACTGATGGCAGGGCTGATCCGGTGAGGACGCCAAAGCCGATGAACATGGCCGGCATGATGGGCCAGATGTCGCCGCAGCCAATGAACGGTCTGTCTATGTCGATGAATGTCAATCCTCTCGAGCGGCTGCTGCAACGCAGCGCTGGCCGGTCCCAGGGCCGATCGATGGCGGGTGTAAAAATGAAAAAGCCGAGACGGTCAGCAATGAATGGTGGGATGACATATGGCTAAGATACCGCCGCAGATAGCCGCGCTCGATCGTCGGTTCAAAACGCTGATGAAGCAGCGCGCCAACTGGGAGAGCCACTGGCAGCAGCTCGGTGACTACATGCTGCCCAGGAAGGCGGACATCACCAAGAAGCGCACCCAGGGCGACAAGCGCACTGAGCTGATCTACGACGGCACGGCTGTCCACGCTGTCGAGCTGCTGGCCGCCAGTCTGCACGGCATGCTGACGAGCCCGAGCGTTCCATGGTTTTCGCTGCGCTACCGCGATCCGATGCTGCAAGAGAACGACGCTGCGAATGAATGGCTCGAGGATGCGCAGCACCAGATGTACATGGCCTTTAACAGGTCCAACTTTCAGCAAGAAATACATGAGCTGTATTTTGACCTGGTGGTGTTTGGCACCGGCGCGATGTTCGTCGAAGGATCGGGCGACGACCTGCGGTTTTCGACCAGGCACATCGCCGAGGTCTACATCTCTGAAGATGCCCAGGGCCGCGTGGACACGGTCTATCGCAAGTTCGAGCTGACAGCGCGCGCCATCGCCGCAAGGTTTGGCGAGGACAACCTGCCGCCAAAGATCGCCAAGTCGCTCGAGACAGAGCCATATGACGAGCATTCGCTGGTGCATGTCGTCTTCCCGAAAGACGGCGTCCGGTCTGATCTGTTTGCCAAGATCAACAAGCCAATCGCCTCGATCTACTACTGCGCTGACACGAAGATGGTGCTGTCCGAAAGCGGCTTTGACGAAATGCCGATGATGGTGCCGCGTTTCTTAAAGGACAGCGTGTCGAGCTATGGGCGGTCGCCTGGAATGACATGCCTGGCTGATGTGAAAATGTTGAATAAAATGAGTGAGATAACGATCAGGTCTGCACAGAAGCAGCTCGATCCTCCGCTCATGGTGCCTGACGATAGCTTCCTGCTGCCGATCAGGACGACGCCAGGCAGCCTAAATTTCTACCGTAGCGGTACACGCGATCGAATGGAGACGCTCCAGATCGGCGCGAACAACTCGCTCGGACTGAACATGGAAGAGCAACGCCGGCAGGCGATCCGCCAGGCATTCTATGTTGACCAGCTTCTTCTCGGGCAGGGCGCAAACATGACTGCGACCGAGGTGTTACAGCGGAATGAAGAGAAGATGCGCCTGCTCGGCCCTGTGCTGGGGAGATTGCAGTCCGAGCTGCTTCAGCCGCTGATCGATCGATCGTTTGCCTTGCTCCTCCGTCAAGGCGCTTTCGCAACACCGCCCGAGGAGATGCAGGGCCAGGACATCGACATCGAGTATGTCAGCCCACTGGCCAAGGCGCAGAAGATGTCGGAGCTGCAAAACACCCTGCGCGGCGTCGAGGTGATGACCCAGCTCTCGCAGATCATTCCAGTCCTGGAGTATTTCGACCCAGACAAGATGGTGAACTATCTGATCGAGGTGATGGGCATGCCGGCGCATGTCGTGCGCTCTCCTGACGAGGTGGCCATGGTGCGCCGCCAGCAGCAGCAGGCTATGCAGGCCCAGGCTGAAGCCCAGGCGCAAATGGAAGAAAGCGAGATGGCAAACAACCTCGCACCCTTCATCAAGGCAACTAATCCGCAATGATGACCCTCGATGACCTGCTGGCGTCATACCGCCAGTGCTTCACCAGCGAAGAGGGCGAGATCGTCCTGGCTGACCTGGAGAAACGATTTCATCTGTCAGCGACGACATTTGAGCGCGGCGATCCACACTATAGCGCTTTCCTCGAAGGGCAGCGCAGTGTCGTCCTGGCAATCAAGGCAATGATGGAAGAACGGAAGGCGCAAGAAACCGTAGAGGACTAAATGAACGAGACAATCCCTGAAGACAGCGGACCTCAAAGCGAAGAACAACCTGTCGGATTTCTGGACAGCCTGCCTGAAGATTTGAGATCAGAGCCGTCACTGCAAAATTTCACAGACGCCGGCGGCCTGGCAAAAAGCTATGTCCATGCGCAGCGCATGATCGGAGCTGACAAGCTGGCCATCCCTGGCTCGAGTGCCACCGACGACGAATGGCGCGCCGCCATGCAAAAGCTGGGCGCACCGATCGAGGCCAGCGGCTATGAGCTGGAAGGCATTGAATTCAACGAAGACGAGATGTCAGGCTTCACTGACGCAGCTTATGCTGCCGGCCTGACGCCACGCCAGGCGCAAGCCATGGCCGGTTACATGCAGTCAGCCGACCAGGGCCTGATCGAGCAGTTCGAGCAGAACGCCGAGCAGGTTGCGCATGATGGCCTGATGGACCTGCGCCAGGAATGGGGCATGGCCTTTGACGACAAGGTGGACAATGCCATGAGGGCGGCTATCGCCATGGGCATACCGTCCGAAATCGACCAGGAAAGCGGTAAGCCCTACATCCCGATGTTTGACGAAATCCAACTGTCAGACGGTCGGGCGCTGGGCGACCATCCGTTCATCATCAAGCTGTTCGACCAGATCGCCGGCCAGCTCGGCGAAGACACGCTCGAGGGTGCAACAAAGATGGATGTGATGACGCCAGACGAGGCGCGTCGCGAAGCTGCAACCCTGACAGCACAAGGGACACCATACTGGGATGGTCAGCACCCCGAACATCAATCATTCGTCCAGCGCGTACTCGAGCTGAACGAATTCATCTATCCCTCTACAGGGACAGACGGATAAGCCTAGGCTCCGTCGCATCAAGCCTGTGCGTCAGGCCGACTAGCCGCCGTCAGCGGCAAGCTATGGCCCCGAAAGGGATAACCAGGCGCAACACCCTGAAACCTATGTGAGAGGATTGTGAGATGTCTTCACAAATCACCACCGCATTCGTGAACCAGTTTTCAGCGAATGTGACAATGCTTTCGCAGCAGATGGGATCACTGTTGCGAAATACCGTCGATGTGGAAACCATCAACGGTGAGAAAGCCTTCTTTGATCAAGTCGGATCGGCTGCTGCCGTCCAGCGTACTACGAGAAATTCTGATACACCTTTGATGGAAACACCCCACCAAAGGCGGGTCGTCAGCCTTAAGGATTTTGAATACGCTGACCTGGTGGACGATCAAGATAAGATCAGGATGCTGATCGATCCGACTAGCACCTATGCCAGGGCGGCTGCTGCTGCCATGGGTCGTGCTATGGACGACGAGATCATCGCGGCTTTCAATGCGACGGCGCTGACCGGCAAGACAGGAGCAACATCTACTGCCCTTCCTGCTTCCCAGCAAATCGCACATGGCTCCGCCGGTTTGACTATCGCTAAGCTGGTAGAGGCAAAGCAGAAGCTCGATGAGCAATCTGTCGATCCGTCCATCCGCCGTTACATCGCTTGTTCGCCAAAACAGATCAGCGATCTGTTGAACAATACGACTGTAACATCGGCAGACTTCAACACAGTCAGAGCTTTGGCTACCGGCCAAATATCTGAATTTGTTGGATTTACCTTCATCGTAACTAATCGCTTGAAGGTGGATGGCAGCTCGAACCGTCTGGTCTACGCATGGGCGCAAGACGGCATCAAGATGGCTCTTGGCAAGGAACCGACCGCGCGTATCGAGGAACGGGCCGACAAGAGCTATTCAACCCAGGTCTACTACTGTAGCTCCTTCGCCGCTACGCGGATGGAAGAGGTGAAAGTAGTTGAGATCGCATGTTCGGAGTGATGAGAGATGGCAACGGTATTTTCCACACAGCGCACTAATGCGCGCGCAAATCCGGTGGTCAACAACAAGACCAACGAGATCGGTGGCCGTGTTCGGATCGCTCATGGCGTCTATGAGGCATCCTCGCTTGCAAGCGGCGATGTCATCGAGATGTTCAAGCTCCCTAACGGCGCTCGTATCATCAGCGGCTCTCTTGCCCACGATGCACTCGGCTCCAGCACCACACTGTCCGTAGGTCACGCGGCCTACACTGACAGCTCTGGTACTGCTGTCGCGGCAGACGCGGACGAGTTCAAGGCGGCAGCGGCATCGACATCTGCACAGAAGGTCGATATCGCAGCAACCCTGGCGCTCGGCTCGGGCATTGAGATCGATGCAAACGAGGACGGTTACATTGTGACCGCCACCATGGGTGGCGCAGCAGGCACCGGCACCATCGAGGTGACGATGCTTTACGCGCTCGACTAACCTCCCAGGCGGGGCCGGTAGCACGGCCGGCCTCGCCAACCCCTACATCAGGAGATCGCGATGCCATCAGCCGTGGACATCTCAAATGCTGCTCTGAACACGCTTGGCGCATCGAACATCATTTCTCTTACCGAAGACAGCAAGGCTGCGCGTATCATCAATCAACGATATGATACCGTCCGCGATGCTGTTTTCCGGTCACACAACTGGAACAGTCTGATCCGGCGCGCCGACTTGGCGAAGCTGTCAGACGCTCCGACCTTTGGCTATACCAATCAGTTCAGCCTTCCAGGCGACTGCATTCGCGTCCTCGAGTTCTCGAACGGCACGCTGGCCTATCCCCAGGACAATATATTCAGCAATACAGGTGGTCCGGTCTATGTGATCGAGGGGCGCAATCTGTTGACCGATGAGGCTGTCGCGAAGATCAAATACATCAGCCGCGTCACCGATCCGAACGAGTATGACACCCTGCTGCTCGACACCATATCGGCCAGGCTGGCATACGAGATTTGCTATGCCATCACCGGATCGAATTCGATGATCGCAACCACGAAAGCCCTGTATGACGACAAGGTCAAGGAAGCACGCTTTGTCGATGCAACAGAAGGAGCAGCAGAAAAGTTTGAAGCCAGCGACCTGATCGAAAGCAGGTTCTAGCATGGCGCGCTCCGCACCATCACTATCGAGCTTTGTGGCTGGCGAGATATCGCCGCGCCTCGAGGGCCGCACCGAGCTGGATAAGTACAGGGCCGGCCTGTCCGAGCTGCTGAACATGATTGTCCACCCGCATGGGGGTGTGTCGCGCCGGCCAGGCACAGAGTTCCTGGGCGAGGTCAAGAACAGCGCGACAAAGACGCGCCTGGTGCCGTTCCAGTTCAAGACGAGTGACACCTACATCCTCGAGTTTGGCGATAGTGTGATGCGTGTCTACCGCAACGGTGGACAGGTCCTCGATGCCGCAAAGACCATCAGCGGAGCAACCCAGGCCAATCCTGTCGTCGTCACAGCCACAGGACACGGCCTGTCGAATGGCGCAGAGATTTTTGTGTCTGGCGTTGCCGGCATGACCCAGCTCAACGGTCGCAACTACAAGATCGCAAACAAAGCGACCAATACCTTCGAGCTGCAAGACCTGTTTGGGAACAACATCAATGGCACAGGCTTTTCTGCTTATAGCAGCGGCGGCACGGCTGATCCGATCTTTGAGGTTGCCACGCCATATCCCGCTGCCAAAATTTTTGACATAAGGTTTGTCCAGTCCGCAGACACCATGTTCCTGGTGCATCCAGAGTTTGCGCCCAGGACGCTGACCAGGAGCGGCCACACCACCTGGACATTTGCAACGCCGACATTCATCGATGGGCCATATCTGAACCAGAACACCACTGCCACGACGCTGAACCCTGGCGCAACAACCGGCAGCAGCGTCGCCTTGGTGGCAAGCGCTGACCTGTTTGCCAGCACAGATGTCGGCCGGCTGGTGAAGCTGCATGGCGGCAACGCTACGATCACAGCCTTCACTGATGCGCAGAATGTGACTGTGACCATTAACTCGAACCTGTCCGCCAGCACAGCAACGGCTGATTTTTCGCTGGGTGCCTGGTCAGATACAACTGGCTATCCCAGCACGGTGACATTCTTCGAGCAGCGCCTGGTCTTTGCCGGCACGACCAACGAGCCGCAGACCATGTTCTTCTCAAAGAACGGCGACTATCTCAACATGACAGCCGGCACCAACGATGACGACGCGCTGATCTACACGATCGCATCGAACCAGGTGAATGCAATCCGTTACATGTCAGCGACGCGGGTCCTGACAATCGGCACGACTGGCGGCGAGTATGTGCTGACCACAACCAATGATGGGCCGGTCACGCCGACCAATGCGCAAATCAGGAAATACTCGAACTATGGCACTGCCCTGGTCGAGCCTGTCCAGGTCGCCGATGTGACGCTGTTCTTGCAGCGCGCCAAGCGCAAGCTGCGCGAGTTCCGCTATGCCGGCGAGGTCAATACCAGCGGATATACAGCGCCCGACATGACGATCCTGGCCGAGCATATTACCGAAGGCGGCATGCTCGACATGGCTTACCAGCAGGAGCCGGACAGCATTGTCTGGATGGTGCGCAACGATGGCGTCCTGATCGGCATGACCTATCGTCGTGAGGAAGAGGTGATCGCCTGGCACCAGCACAAGCTCGGCGGGACATACACCGGCACCCATGAGGGCG
>VTLG01008497.1_pt1 | contig 11381 bp, 14 predicted proteins | sample 4694571 | NCBI WGS metagenome assembly VTLG01 (sample SAMN12604809, study PRJNA352737) | marine metagenome | biome: ENVO:00000447; feature: ENVO:00000209|ENVO:00000569|ENVO:01000036; material: ENVO:00002151; isolation source: viral sequences binned using virsorter ... | reverse complement strand
CCTTATCTATTTGTGCATTAATGTCAGTATTTTCTAACTCTGGCGTAATTTCATCTGCTGTTGCAACTACATTTCCAACTGCAAATAAACTTTTTAAACAACGCCCCCAAGCCGCCGTCTGACAACATTCGACAGCTCTTTTTTCTTGCACATTTCTCGAATTGGAATTTTTGCTTCTTTCAGCTAAACCTGAACTAACAAAAAATCCTTTCTTATGAAATAAAGACGCTTCAATAACTACTCTATGTTCGCAGTCATGCTTTATTTCAGATTTAAGTATTAAAGAGTGTGCAAAATTATCTCTTAATACTTTCATTAAAGTTGCGACTGTTAAATATCGCTTTCCTTTAATATCTATCCAAGACATACCTTTTTCTTCATCATTAGCTAATAAGTCAAGGAGTTCCCTTCTTGATGTTTCAATAAAATTTTTCATTGATTCATCACGCAGTCTTTCAGCACTTGTTGTTTCTGAACTATCCATATCAGTTACCTATTGTATAAGTGTTCAAAACATTATGACCTCTGCCGTTTAAACATCGAGATAATAATTCACGATCATACCAAGCCGCATAAAAAGCATTAAATTCTTCTTTAATTAACATCTTACAATGCTGTCTATCTTCTTGAAAATGATTAGCGTTTTTACTAGCTTTGAGATCAGCGACAGGTCTATAAGCTGAACAACCAACTAATAGTAAAGCTGATATTAGAATCAATAACTTGTTCATCACACTTTCCTTTCTGGGCGTTGGGTTATTAAGGAGCAGTAAAATTGTGAATAACCCAACGCCTTATGGTTAAAAACCCACAATCTACAGATTCTGTTTATAAAATTTATAAACATGAATTCTTTAATATTTCTACACAATAACATTTATCAACAGCAACACACGAAAAATATATCATCGCATAAGCCATTGCACAAATTAATAGAAATAAAATACCATCAATTATATCTTTCATTATTTTCTCCCTTTTTTAATTTATCATAATACTTTAGTTTTTTATTATATTTTTTAATTAAAGTATCTGCCAACTTTTGCTTTGTTTTCCATTTTTTAACTAAAGATTGCAAGTTTTTAATTTTCTTTTCTCTTTTTTCTTCTTTAGTTAATTTCTTTGTTTTTAATGCTCCTAAAAACCAATTTTTGTTTATTGCATATTGCACCATTTCTTTTTCAAGATTAGCTTGTTCAATACTATGGTCATAGTAATTTTTAAAAGATTTTCTAAATCTGAATACTCTATGACTTGCTCTATGTATTAAACCCCACCAACCATCGTTCCATTTAATACCAACTCTATTTCTAAAAGTTGTTATATCTTTTTTTGGAACAAACATATTTCTATCAAGTGCAGTATGTTTTTTTCTTCCAAATTTATTAAGTAGTTGAGTATATGCTTTTATATATTCAATCTTACTTATTTTTGGAAGGGTTTTAGGATATAAACCATTTACACTTTTATAAGCATTACTTACTCTTTCCCAATATGTATTTTTACTCATTGATAATCTCCCAGTTCTTTTGAGTGAATAAAACACCAAATCTTTTTTCACATTTAATTTTAACAACAGTCATTAAATTTGAAAGTGGTGCAGTTTGCAATTTAGAAAATTTTGCTTTTTCGTTTCTTACAAACATTTTAGCTTCTATGATTTTACTCATTACTGATTCTCCTTTTTTATATTTTTATTTTTAACCATAAGAAAAATATACAATATTCAACTACTAAAACAAGTATATTTATGGTTGTATTATAAGCTATATTTTAAGCTATTTTTTAGCTATTTTTAAGATGATGGGAAGTATAGACTTTGACTGATTTGCTAATCCTAGAGCGCCTGGGAGCGTTTATTATGTGAGTATTTTGTTTGGTTTGTCTTTTAATGTGTTTATTTTATCTTGTAGCGTTTTTATCTCTTTATTAGCTGTATCTAAATCCTGCGTTACATTTTCGAGTTTTTGAGTACCTCTTTTTAATGCTTGATCTTTCTCTTTCAGTTTAGATTGCAACTCGTCCACTTCGTCCTTTAAGATACGAACTTGCTCTTTATACTCTTTAATGATTTCTTTGAAATCTGCTGTTTCTGCCATATATTAGATATTATTTTTTTTTCATTATATCAGCACCTTTAAGACCATAGATCGCTGAAACAACACCAATAAATAGTGCTTGATACCAAAAAGGCATATTATTAAAATATTCGAAGAACATTTCCACCTTTTTCATTATATCAGGATCATCGCTGAATATTGACCAAATCAATAATACCACAGGAGCAGATACCAGAATAAGGACAAATTCGTCTTTCCAGCCCTGCTGATTGTTTTGCATAACAGCTTGTTTATACTCAATATCTCCTCGTGCCATTTTTTCTGCATGGGTTCTTTGAGCATCAGCCATTAACATTTGAGTTTCTTTTCTTTTTTTGTAAATATGACTTCCAGCATTAATCGCTAATTTAACTGCACTTAACCACATAATTTATCCTATATAAATATAATCGTTTAATTCGTTTTGCTCTAGCCATTCTGGTACATTAAAGCTAGGACATTTCTTTCTATCATCAACTTGATAATGACCTATAATTTTTTTAATTTCATATTTTTTAACCAGATCTCCTATTAATGATTTTAAAGTTGTAAATTGTTCATCAGTAAAATTATTTTCCCATTGTTGTTTGTTATCTGTACCACCAATTAAACAAACTGCTAAACTTCTAAAATTAACTTTAGGTGCATGAGCGCCTTGATATTCTTCTGGTCTTGCTGTTTGTAATTCTCCTGAACGAGTAATTATAAAATGATAACCTACATCAGACCAACCATTTTCTTTAACATGCCATTCTTTTATTTTTTCAACTCCAATATCCATTGTAACAGGAGTAGCTGAACAATGTATTGCAAGTGTATCTGTTTTTTCTCTTTTATTCATTTATTTACCATAAGTTAATTCTAAAGTGTCCATTGTTGTAGTTCTAACTTCTTGTATTTTACTATTATAAATAGATATATCAACCACACCCCAAAACCAACCAGTTGTTGCAACTTTAGCGTAACTTTCAATATGATTCATTGGTAAAGAACAACCTACATTAACTACTCTAATATAATTTGATTTACCTATTTTAGGGCATCTTACATCATTAAATTTGTGAGTATGGCCGAACACCACATCGAACAAACTACTTTGTCCAATGTTTCTTTCAACGCTGACACCACCAAATTCCCTACCCATAACATTGAAAGGAATGTGAGTAAACCCAACTCCATCTATAAAATAGAATTCCCCATATTCACTCCAAGTCCAACCATACTTCTTTAATGTACTAAACAATTCTTTTTTACCCATTTGATAATACTCTGGATTTTTATCTTCCCATCTCCAAAGTCTGTTTTCGTGATTTCCTAAAGTACAATGTTTTTTAACTTTATAAGTGCTTAAACCTTTATTAAATTCTTCAAGTGCTAAATCAAAAGAGTTAATATCTTCTAAAAAAGTTCCTTTGTTTTTTCTTGCCTGCATTGTCGCATTATCAATATGCCAACAACAACTGTCTAAACTTAAAAAATCTCCTATTTGAACTACTTGATCTGGCTTTGTATTTCTTATGTGTTTTCCTAACCATCTTAATCTTTCTTTTGAAATTCCAGGTGCATCGTGTAAATCGCCAATGACGCAAACTTTTGTAACTTTCATAGTATTGCTTCTATATAAATATTAATTAAGTTTCAACTTTTTCTGCTGTATATTTTTTGCAAACAAATCTAATAAATATTTCATTTTCATTTACTTCTTTTTTTCCTATCTCTTTTGATTTTTTTAATGCTTCTGAATAACCAGTATTTAAACATTCATACATATTATTAAATTCAGTAGGAAATTGATAAGGGGACAAACAAGAACCAGTAGTCATTGAACAAAGATATAAAATTAAAATTACTTTCATTCATTTTATATATAAAAAATTTAAAAGAAGATAAACCTAACGGGCGTTACAAGGTACTTCATTTGAATTTACAAATGGTGCTTCTGCAAAAGCCATATAGATATATGCTCCACCATCTGCGTTTATACCACCAGATGATTGACGTATTTTAAAACCATTGGATAAAAAATCTATTCCATCAGGTACACTATCTGTTGTGCTTGATGCTTCAGTACCACTAGAATACGGATATAGATGCTTGTCAACAGGATTTGAGCTAGATGAACTTCTTTTGTTATCGAAAATTCTCCAATCATCAGAACCATCTGATTTTTTAGTAAGTAAAAATGATGGGCGAAAACCTAGAAATATCATGGGTCCGTCACTTGCGTGTCCATTTCCTGTGTATGAGCCAAACTTACTGAAACCTTGTTTTTCTGCAAAGCAGTAAGCTACCATTGTTGAACCGCTTTCATTGTTTCCACCATCTGCTCCTACTGTAAATACAGATGATGTTGGTGCTGTATCATTCCACGGAGTATTATAATCAACTGCCGCACCTGTTGTATTTAAAATAATGTAATCTGTTTCAGCATCAGAAGCTATACCTTGATGATAAACATACCAAGCGTCACTTGAAGCTGCAGTATTTTTTACTATCATAACTCCTGGTGCTGAACCTAAACCATGTCCTACTGTACCCACGTTTTGAGTTCCTGTAAAAGTATTAATACTAAAACCTGATGTAGTATTTGCAGATGTCTTTATGGTATTTATAGAGCCATCTGTATTTGATGAACCAGAGCCACCTGCTTTCCAGCACCAAGCTGCATAGGTATCAGTATTATGATTATTATACTGATAACCATCACTTCCACTTGCATCATTTGTTTTTAAAGTAAAAGTATCAGCCGAAACAGCCGAAACAAATCCATTATTACCATGTGTTTCTTCTCCTCCTGTACCATTAAGATTTAAAAGTTTTGCTGAACTACTAATTCCTCTTACTGTATCATGGACAGCCCAATCTTCCGCATCATCTGTTCGTTTTTTTATCCAAATTAAATCAGGATTAAGGTCTGCATCTGTGTTATCAAAAGTTATTACTCTATCATTTGTCGAATTTCCAGTCCAAAGTTTAACCTGAAAATATGCTTCTGGATCGTCTATTGTTGTATAAGCCATTATCCAAACTCCGCTAAATTTTTAGAACATAATGCGTAATAACCAGTGGGTGGTGCGTACTCAAAGTTACCATATCCATTTGCATCTGCATTACCAGATGAAATTGCAAAAGCTGGACAACCACCAAAATTATATGCTGTTGTCATTGTTCTTACATTACTATCACTACCACTAAAGAAAAATCGAAATCCTGTTGTGCTTGCCGCCACAGGAGCAGCTCCTGTACCTGATGATCCTGATGTTGGATCGCCTGAATTAAGCCATGAGCCATTTTTAGAAAAATATACTTTCGCATTTTCCATATCCAAAGCTACACCAACAATATCTCCTACTGCTGATGTTGTTAAACCTGTAAATCCACTTGTAGAGCCAGCAACTGAAAAGTTACCATAATGCAAAGAATACATTATATTATTTGAACCAGCATCTTGATTTATCCTTGAAATTTCTGAAACATCCATAGTAATTCCTATAATACATCTAGCACTTCCATCAGACGATGCAGTCAACTTCGTTTCTACATACCACTTGCCATTTGCAACTCCTATTGTTGATCCACCATTTACATAAGAGGCATTTGATCCAGCAACAGCTATACAATTTCCTTCTGAAAATGTACTTTTTGATGTATTAGGCAAACTTGCTAAAGGATTTAATGTTGCAAAATTATTAGTCGGTGTATCCGTAGCTTGATCTGTTGCGGCTAGATTAACTTCTGTTAAATCTGTTCCACCATTTGCATCGTTGCCAAGGTTGGACGAATCCTCAAAATCCAAGTAGAAGCCATTGGTGCCAAATGTTAATCCTGATACATCTTTCGGTTTAAAAACAGTTGGCGTATCTTCATCGAACTCTCCAAAATCACTTGCGGCATAAGCAGTTCCATCTATAAAAACTACTTCTGCTAAATAACCATCTAAATAACCCTCTCCACCACCATAATCATCTCTTCCTATATTTATTGCATAACTTGTTGTATTGAGTGATGGAAAATCGTAATTTAAACTTGGGTTAGTTGAAGCGGCAAAAGAAGTAACTCTTGTTCCATTAATATACATTTTAACCCTATCGTCCGCTGTGCTGTCTGTTGTATCTATGCTAACGCATAAATGATACCAAGCACTGGTGTCACGCAAAACTTGTGTTGATTGTTTTTGAAGTTCAGTAGATCCAGTACCACTAGTAACAGTAAATTTGTCAGCTTTTAAACCTAATGCAAAATAAGGATTTCCGTCTGAATCTGAACAGTTTAATATTTGTTGCCAAGTTGTACCATTTACTGGTTGTGATTTTTTATACCAACAACTAAAAGTTATTTTTCTTAAACTTCCAGCACCACTAGGTGTCTTGTGCATATAAGCACTACTACCATCATCAAACCTACATGAGTTAGCTACTTCATAAGCACCACCTAAAGCTGAAGCTACATTTCCTGATGGAATTGTTGGTAAAGGCATTTTAAATCTCCAATGTTGGAAACTCGCCTAATGGTCTTTCATAAACAGGATTTTCTTCTGTTCCTGTATTAACATAAGCATAAAGAGTTGCTAAAGCATCTACATCACTTGCATTGTCAATAGCAGTTTCCATTTCGTTTGATCTTGTTCTTACATCTGCTCTAAAAGTTGATACTGCACTTGGTACTGAATATTCTACTACATCTGTTGCTTTAATAATATACCAATCTGTTGGTGCTAATAAACCACTAGCTTGACCTTTTATAATTTCTTTTTTTAAAGTTTTTAAACCTTTAGTTACAAGTTGATTTCCATCTGCATCAAGCATAGGAGAACCATCTTCATTTGTTTCATTTCTATCTTCTAATAATTTTGGTGTTGCACTTCCATAACTTGCAGTAACTACTCCATCTGCATAATTAAAAGATTGATTTGTATTAATATAATATTGTTCATCTTTTTTATTTGAATTATCAAAGACTACTTCATAAATTCCAATAGCTTCTAATTCTTCTGCACTCCATAATTCAAATATTTTTCTTGAATGACGAGTATCTCCAATAATTAAACCTTTTGGATTATTTATTATTTTTGTAATTGCGTTTTCTTCTACTAAAGCCCACATATTTTAACTTTCACTTAAATTCATTGTTCTGCCGACTTCTTGCCATACAGCTCCATTGTATCTAAATACATGAATGTCAGTTTTTCCATTTGTTGCTGTTTCAGTTGGTTCTGTACTTGCGGCAAATTCAAAAACTGTATTCCAACCAATCGTATGACTTCCATCGAAATTTAATTCTAAACAAATAAAAGCACCCTCCGTTGCATTACTTGGTGCAGAGAAAGTTGTATTTTCAGTTGTTAAATGATATGCGTTTGGTTTTGCTTGTGCGTCCCACGCCACAGCGTTCGATGATGAGGTTAATGCTTGTTGAGGAATATAAGCTAAATCATTAAATTTAATTGTTCCTGTTCCATTTGTTGTAATATCTATATCGCCATTTGCGCCATCAGTTATTACAATAGAACCAGAATTTGTACTTGAGTTAGTATCAAGTTTTAAATCATAAGCACCATTAGAGGATATATGACCTATTTCTGAACCTCCACCTACACTAACTAAATCTGTTTTAAGAACTACATTTCCAGTTCCATGAGGATTAATATCTACATCGGCATTTGAAGCTGAAGTTATATCATTTCCATTAATATCTAAATCTCCACCTAATTGAGGAGAAGAATCATTTGCTAATTCAGTAGTTACAACAGAATCTGTCCAATCAACAGTATTTGCTGTTGAGTTAATTGTTCCTAAAGAAATATGTCCAGCACCATCATATAATTTTAATACCCAACCTGTTGCACCAGCAGAAGTATCGATCCAAATTGTTCCTTGTGCTATACTTCCAGGAGCAGAAGTACCTATATGTGATGTGTTAATTGCACCCAGGATATTATTTAATTCGCTTCGGAAAGCTGAAAATCCCTGGTTGGCTAATGATACATCTGAAACTTGACTCATAAATTTTTCCTATTTGTTAAATCTTTACAATATTTAATTATACCTTTCAAGTTTAGCATTAACTCTTTAAACCATATCCTTTTGCAACATAATCAAATGTTCTATTTTGTGCCGCGGCAGAACTATTGTAAAAGGTAATTGTAAATCCTGTTTTAGTTTTGCTAGTGATAGCGTAATAATCTCCAGTGGCCATATTTTGTGCCGCAATACCTACTGCTGGACTTGCATAAAAAGCATTGGTATATGTTATTGCTTTGGATCCTGCACCACTAACTACATCTTCTTCACTTTCTAATCTTTTTTCTAATACTAATTTTATTTGCATTTTTGAAACTTCTGGTCTAGCTTTATTATTTCCACTTGTTAATTTTAATCTAAATTTAAAATATCTACCTTTAATAGTAGATTGTTGAGATATATCTTGATAAGTAGAAATTGCACCTAAAGAACTTTCACTTGAACCTACTTGTAAATAAGCATCACAATTTGTTCCTGAACTACCATCAAAAGGGCCAGGAGCATTATCAAATAAACTAGCACCACGACCACTATCAAATAAATCGTATAAATCATTTGCTATCATATCAATAGTTGATTGAAAAGTTGCGTCATAAACTGCATCAAGACTTAATTCAGTTGATCCAATATAAAAACCTGATGATTCTATATTTGCTTGATAGTAAGTTGGATTTGAAGTTGCGTCAGTTCCACCTAAATCAAAATCTCCATCTGCTGAATCAAAATTTCCAACAGTTGAATCGAATAAAGTAATTGTGTCTAAAGTTGCTATATCAATATTATCAGAACTTAAACCTTTTACACAATCTCCATCAAAAGTTCCATTCCAAGTTTGTCCTGTTACGGCACTAGCAGATTCTTCATTATAAGTTGCAACTACTTTATAATGTTCTAGTCCTGAAATATTTGTATAAACAATTTTTTCATTATCTGATTCGTTTCCTAATTTGTCCACGGCTTTGATTAAGAAAGCTCCAGTCCTTGCATTAATGGTAACATTATTAGATTTTCTTCTTACGACTTGCGTTAAATTAGTTGAACTTGCCCAACTAGCATTACTTGCTACATCTTGATAACGAATTGAATAATAAGATACATCAAGGTCTGAAACTGGTTCCCAAGATAATTGCATTTGATTTGAACCAACCATTGAAACAGATAATTCATTTACATCGCTAGGCGTATCTGTTGCACCAACAACAGTATGAGTTCCTGAAGTGTAACTTGATGAAACACCCATTGAGTTGATTGTTTTAACTCTAACTGAATATTCTACTCCATCTACTACATTTAATTGATGATAATTTAAAACAGCACTAACTCCTACTGCTAAAACTTTATAATCACTTTCAGAAGTTTTTTTAGTTTCAACTTGATAATATTGTCTAAATTTATCTGTACTTGCACCAATTAAAATATTTAATCTAGTTATTACAACTCCATCTGAATATTCAATTAATTCATCGGATAATGTTAAACTTGCTGGGGCAGTAACCGACATAGGATTAGGTAAAGTAGTATCAGGAATAGTTGCCGCTTGTGTCTTTGTTGCCCAAGTATAAAATGCCGCTTGATATTCTGTTAATTGTAATTCAACAGTTAAATCAGAATTAACTTGCATACCTTGTACTCTAAATGTTTTTGCAGAAAAAGCTGGTGTTGCGTGAGTTATATTTACTAAATCCCCAACCATTAAATCTAATCCTGTTGCATCGCATCTTAAAGCAACATTCATATTATTTCTACTTCTTCTACAAATTACTTCCGCTAACTCCTCTGCCTGATAAATATTAGTGATACTAGGATAATCAAATCTGCCCTCTTGTAAAAATCCTCCATCAGCAGTTTTCATTGTTGCGTGTTGATCGGCACTTGCTAATCCACTATCATCTATAGGTGGCCATTGTATTTCATCTGATTGATAATTTTTGTCTGGGTTGACATAGGTTATTATAACCCTGTTATAGCGTGAGTTTCTATCTAAACTTGATACTTGAATACCACCAATAATATTATCTTCTGTTAAACTTATTGAAGCACTTCCAGTTGATTCAGCTAAAACTTTATATTCTCCATTTGCATAATTTAGATAACCTCTAAATCCTGAAACCATTTCTTTTAAATTATCAATACATTTTTTTTTTGTATCTAAAACATAATTCATATCTAATAAATCAATAGCACTAGCAGAACCATAAGGAGTAACATCTGTATCGCAAACATCGGCAGCGGTTTGCCAATCAGCATAATCACCATCAAAAAAACTATTAGCAATTCCTAATCCAAATCTTGTATTTCTCATATAGTCTAAAGTGCAAAGAACAGGATTATTAGACCATGCCCAAGTTGAAGCTGTATCTTCTCTATGTGAACCAGAACCACCAGTTTTGGTTCCATCTAAATTTGGATCATAAACTTTTCTACCTTTTATAACTGCTTTAATATCTGGTATTCCAAGAAAACAATCTTGATTCCATTTAAACTTAAAAGCCAAATAACTAACTCCTCTTAATCTATGATTAGAAGTCCAAGATGATAAAGCACCAACTGTTGTATTATAAGTTTGATCGTCCCTACCATCATACCAAGTAACAGAAATTGTTGATTCAGCACTTGAACCATCTACTGTTGGATCAGCTTTATAAAAATTTGAATCTCCACTTCCTACTGTTCTTTCTGTTCCATGTGTTAATGAACCAGACCAAGTAACTAATTTATCATCTATGTAAATTTGTTCGCAAGATTCAACTCCACCTTCACATAAAGCAAAAATCATATAAAGAAATTCGTTGTCAGTTCCTGAAGTCTCCAGGAAAACTCCAACGCCACCAACTTTTCTTTGTCCATAAATAACTGGTAAAGCAGAATTAGAAGAAGTTTTATTTACTAATACACCTTTTGCATTTTGTTCTGCAATATTATCCATATTAGGAGTATCTGGTTGATCTGGTTTTCTTAACCAAGAAATAGCCATTATTCCTATATTGATATAACTTAACCAAGGTGTAAATTTTTCAAACCACTTTACTACTGGTGCAACACTTGCCACAGTTGATGTAACCCAATCTATAAAACCACCTATACTTAAAAAAGATTTAATTCCTGTTTGATTTACTGGTTTTCCATATCCACCTGATTTTTTTAATTGGTGTTCTTCTAGTTTATTAATATAGGCAATAAACTCGCCTTTTGGTGCGTATTTATTTAATATCTTTTTTGCCCATTTAATTTTAAATCGTTGCCACCAATTCATTATTCTCTA
>VTLG01006709.1_pt1 | contig 11382 bp, 20 predicted proteins | sample 4694571 | NCBI WGS metagenome assembly VTLG01 (sample SAMN12604809, study PRJNA352737) | marine metagenome | biome: ENVO:00000447; feature: ENVO:00000209|ENVO:00000569|ENVO:01000036; material: ENVO:00002151; isolation source: viral sequences binned using virsorter ... | reverse complement strand
CCTCGATGACATCAACGTCATTGTAACTAGCTCTACTGGCACCGATACAACTCTTACACGAGGAACTGGAACCGGAACCTTTGCTGTTAATGGAACAGCGGTAGATGATGGGTTTTCTGGTGGCAACATCACTCTTGGTGACAGCTATTCTGATGCTGCAACCAAGTATACCATCTTTCGTGATATCCCTGTTGCCAGGACAAGTGACTTTCCGACATCTGGGCCATTCAATATCTCCGCTTTGAATACAGAGTTGGACAAGATCTTTGCCATCGAGCAGGAGCTTGAGACAAAGATTGCCAGGACTCTCAAGCTAACGGATTCAGACTCAGCTGCTTCGGCTATTCTTCCTACCGCTACCACAAGGGCAAACAAGTATCTGGCCTTTGATAGCTCTGGTGATCCGACTGTTCTTACTGGTACATCAGCGCCTCTTAGTACGGTTGATTCAGCGCAGCTTGTTGATGGTGCTGTCATAGCCTCGAAGATGGCAGCAGATTCAGTTGCAACATCTTCCCTCCAAAATGACAGTGTTAGCGCCGATAAAATTGCTGATGATGCAGTTGGTCAAGCTCAGATTGCCAACAATGCTGTAGGTACAGATCAGATAGCTGATTCAGCTGTGACCGCTGCCAAACTAAGTTCTGATGCAGCTTTTACGGCTGGCATGTTGATGCCTTATGCCGGATCTTCAGCCCCTACAGGTTGGCTTCTTGCCTATGGTCAAGAAATCTCAAGAACCACCTATGCTTCTTTATTTTCTGCAATTGGCACTACTTATGGTGTTGGCAATGGATCAAGCACATTCAACCTGCCTGATCTCAGGGGTCGAGTCATTGCCGGTCAGGATGACATGGGAGGTGCATCGGGCAATAGATTGACCAATCAGACAGGCGGTCTTGATGGAGATGCATTGGGAGCAACAGGTGGTGCAGAAACGCACACTCTAACCACAGCCCAGATGCCATCACACAGCCACACCGTCAACAGCGTGACTGTTTATGGTTGGCATGGCGGCGGTGGCAGTGATGGTTCGTATTTTGGAGTTGGACTTGAATATCAATCAAGTAGCGGGTTGGCAAGTGCCACTTTTGGGCAAGCAACGACAAGCGCTACTGCTGCGTCTGGGGGCGGCAGCCACACAGCATCACTGGCAAACACCGGCTCTGACAGCGCACATAACAATGTGCAGCCAACCATCATCTTGAACTACATCATCAAAACTTAGGAGTGTTCCATGAGTATCGCTGCAAGAGATTCGATTACCGAGGACGTCTTACAAACACTTGCGCCCGGTACTTGCCAAAGAGTTACAACAAGCGGATCAAGCGCCGCAACATCTAGTGGTTTTAGTGCTGGAACAACTGTTGTTCGACTAGTTGCGACAGAAGATGTGCATTTTGTTTTTGGGGCATCCCCAACCGCAGATGACACAAAGAGCTTTTTGCCAGCAAAACAAGTTGAATATTTCAAAGTTATTGCCGGTGACAAATGTGCTGCAATCCAAAGCTCTGCCGGCGGCTATCTCTACGTTACCGAAATGACATGATGTAATGCTTGGCGGCGTTGGAAATTTTGGAAAAGTTGGTGCCAAACGCCGCATAATCGTTGCCTCTGGTGGAGGCGGCGGTGGCGGTGGCGGTGGCGGTGGTTCCGGCACTTGGTATGGCAACACAACACTTGCCAGTAATTCTCTTACCTCTACCAGCGGTGTTGGTCTTGTAAACATTTACTATCGTAAGCGCATCATTGCTTTTTGCTTATCTGCATCAGAGCTAAGCGGTTTTGGAATGAGCGCAAATGATGTGATTTCAAAGCTGCGATGGTATGTGGATAGCGTTCCGAAAGCCCAAAATCAGCCATTTCCAAATTATGCCATACGCATGAATCACATTGCGTCGGGAACTATAACTTCTAATCCGTCAGGGGCTTCAACTGGAACTGATATAACCACAGTCAAAGCCCAACACTCATATAACGCCAACACACCGGGTGCGGGTTATCAATCTATGGATTTAGATACCAATTTTACTTGGAATGGCACAGACGCAATAGGCTTTGTGTTTGCATGGGGTCAAATACCATTCGGCTATGACACATCAGGTGTACAGAAAAGAACATCAGATGGCACGTTGTGGCATCGGAACGATGATAATGCCGGGACTTATACGGTAGACGATACAAATGTTGCTGTTGCTAGCATAAATTACCGCCCAGCTATTGATATGTTTGTGGCTTAGTAAGGAGTTGAAACATGACTGATTACAATCCGTTTCTTCAATATCTTGATGGAGGTCAGGTCAAAGATTATGACTTGGCAACCCAAAAGGTAAACATTCGGTGTGAGCGTGATAAGCGTCTGTTCGAAACAGATTATCTAGGCTTGTCAGATCATACTTTGTCGAGCGATATGGCCGCTTACAGGCAAGCCCTGAGAGATGTTCCTGCACAATCAGGCTTTCCGGCGTCAGTAAACTGGCCGACCAAACCATCGTCATGAGCAAACCTACCGTCACATCAGTTAAAGCCGAGCTTGATACTCATGAGGCGGTATGTGCTGAACGCTGGAAGGAAACCATCCTTCGTATCAAGCGTATCGAACAGATCATGATTGCTACTGCTGCAACCACCATAGTTTTACTCATAGGAATCATTGTGAATGAATGATCCATGCGTTTTTACTATTTGTTTACATGGGACTGGGTGACGACAAACGTCTCAAAAGTAATGATATGCATTTTCGCAGTGTCGATGACTGCGTGTACTTTGCACAACGACTGTCCAAACAAGGAAAGAACATCACCGCTTACTGCTTGCCTGTCGTGGTGAGCAGCAAGACAAAGGTGTACTAATGCTTGCGGAACTTGCAGCGGCCAACGCAGCGTTTAGCGTTATCAAGCAAGCCGTTTCCAATGGGCGTGAAATAGCTGCTGTTGCAGGTTCGATTGCCGAATTTGTGGGAGCCAAGGAAAAGCTTCAACAAAGGGCTGCAAGAAAGGGAGGTGGTAATGATCTCGAAGAGTTTATGGCTCTTGAGCAGATCAGAGAGCAGGAGGAACAATTAAAGCAGCTGATGATATATGCGGGCCGTCCAGGACTCTGGCACGACTGGCAAAGGTTTCAAGCAAAAGCACGGGTAGCTAGGCGTGAGGCAGAAGAGAGGGCTGTCAAGAAACGCAAAGCAATGATCGAGGGGACAATCATCTCGGTATTTGTGCTGTGCATTGTAGCTGTACTTGGTGCGCTGGTATTTTTGATTTTGCATCATCAAGGGAGACTATGATGGATGTCACAATGGAAAGATTCTTGGCATGGAAGATACTGCCAAGAGCAATGATGTTCGTAATGACCTTCATGTATATACGTGTCATTGAATGGTTCATTTCTTTGCCTGTTGAATCCATGAGTTCACAGGCCACAGCCCTAACAGCAACCGTTACTGGCGCAATGACTGGCGCTTTCGCTGTCTGGTTGGGGAGTGAGAAATGATTGCTCAGATCTTAGGGTTAGCTGGCCCTATCCTCGATAAGTTTGTCGAAGACAAAGACGCCAAGAACCAGATTGCGGCACAGTTGGAGCAGCAGCTGGTCGGGCTGCAAGCAGCACAGGCTCAAGCAAACATAGAGCAGAGCAAGCATCCTAGCTTGTTTGTTGCCGGAGCAAGACCCGCCATCATGTGGATATGCGCTTTAGGTCTGATGACGAACTTCTTCATCATGCCTATTGCGGAATGGGTTGTGAGCATATGGTTCCCTGGCAGATGGTTGCCTTCTCTTCAAACTGAAGAATTGATGAGCTTGACCTTGGCGTTACTGGGCCTTGGTGGCATGAGGTCGTGGGAGAAGTCTAAAGGCGTGGCAAGGGAGAATATGACATGATCAATCTTGCAAGATTACAGCGTGAGCTAACCGAAGACGAAGGCTGCGAGCTGTTTTTATATAATGACCATCTAGGATACTTAACTTTTGGTGTGGGCCATTTGGTAAGGGAAGATGATCCTGAGTACGGTCAGCCTGTTGGTACACCTGTAAGCCAAGAACGTGTTGATGAGTGTTTCAAAGCAGACATCGAGTCTGTACTGAATGATTGCGTCAGGCTTTACCCCACATTCGAAAATATGAATGAAGAGGTAAAATTAATCATCGCAAATATGATGTTTAATCTTGGATATCCTCGGCTTTCAAAATTTAGAAAAATGAAAGCTGCTGTAGATAAGGGTGACCTAGAGGAAGCGGCAAACCAGATGGCCGATTCCAAGTGGGCTAAAGTTCAGGTTCCGAATAGAGCCGCAAGGCTGGTAGATCGAATGAGGATGGAGGCTGTTCCTTTTTAAGGAATCTATGTCTTTGGTGAACCACGCATCTTTTCTGGTTGTTTTCGTAAACAGAATAATCTGCGAATACGTGGGTCTGCATCGGATAGTAGGTGCCAGCTTCGTTATCGGCTTTCGGGTCGTCAATAAAACCATCAGTCATGTGAATAGTCCCTTTGTCTCAAGTGCAGTAATTTAGAACTGCACCACCAAAGGGGCTGTTGATTCCCCGGCTGCTGTCGCCGGTTCCTCCTAGTCAACAGTCCCTTTTTGTGTGTCAGGATTGTGTCAAATAGTTTGACAGACTAGGTCTATTTATGGAAATATTTCCTCACTGCCCGAAAGGACAGTAGTGGGGAAGGGCGGGTAACAAACTGGAAATAGATCAGGCTTTCCAGCCGGTTATCCGCTCTTTTCACATTTTGGAAAGTGGAGCGGGTGAAGGGATTCGAACCCTCGACCCCAACCTTGGCAAGGTTATTGCCTAGCGCCTCAAACCCAAGCTCACCCTCAAAAAATATTTCCACATTTGGCTAGTGTGTCAGTTTTGTGCCATTTGGATAGACGACCCTGTCCCAGAGATCTTCGTCGTAGATCATGTCATCGATGAAATAAATGAGGTCGGTGATGACATCAGCCTTGGTCATCTCGTGCCAGTCAGGTTCAATGACGTAGAGCGTCTGGGCATAGCCGGGGTGGACCCAGCCAGGCTTGAACATTATGTCCAGAACGCCGCACTCGAAGTCGCACTCTTGTATCTTGGCCCAGCGTTTGACGCCGATGGCCTTCTTAATGGCGGTGGGAGAAAAATCAGGCGGCATGGGCAGCCTCCATCGCTTCATCCAAAGCGTCTTGTTCGCTCCATTCGTCAGTGGTCATCACATACCAGCTTTCGCATTTGTGGCATGATTCTGGATATTTATCAGCCTCCCAATAGTAGCCGCAGTTGCCGCATTCATAAATCATGGTGTTCTTAGATGGGGCATTGGACATCATGACGCTCCGCTTCATTATTTTGGCACCTACACTCGCCTGCTCTTGCGCTTTCGTAGCTGCATTTCTCGAAGCATCCATCGATCTTTTCTGAAAAGAAGTAAGGACGGTAGTCCAGAGGATCGTAATGCTTGGCAATCATCTGAACGTCCCAGCGGTCCAGCATAATGATGTCCTTGCGGATGTTTTTGATCTCTTCCTCTTCTAGCTCAAGATCATCTCCTTCATCGTTGGAGCCAAAGAAAAGGGCAGGGCCAGCTAGCGGTTGAGGATAGCCTTTATGTATCCAAAAGAAGTTGGGCTTCAGCAGCCCATCGTCGTCAACAACGGCTATGGTATTCTTGCCAAGATATACAACATCGAAGTTATGTGCGCCGATAGTGGGAGCGTAATCCTCCCAGCTATGCACTTCTACGTTTTCCAAAGCTCCGGATTTGGTAAGCATTTTAGTTTTCATGGGGCGTCTCCCAGCCCCCACTACTGTTCCGAGGGCTATTTCAAACGGTTGATACTGGAACGAAGATGCTCAGGGTTTAGCTGAACGTAGTGGCTAACCGACGCTACAGAACGCCAGCCGCCGAGAGCCATGAGTTCGTATACCGTGGCTCCATTCAAGGCCATTTGGCTTGCCCAATGTGAGCGCCAGTTGTGAACCTTGAAATTGGTAATCCCTGTCCGCTCAAGAGCTGATTTATGAGCAGTCTTGATAGGTGAGCCATTTGGCCTAGTGTCATATGTGTATGGTACTCCCATCGGAGTGACGAATACGTGGCCACGTCTTGGTCGATTAATACTGCTGAGAGCGTGATGGACTCTTTCGTGCATCGGTACAGTTCTAAAGTCACCGTTCTTGGTAACCCAGTAGGTGATAGTCCTTCTATCCAGATTGACGTCCGGCCAATGTAAACGGAGGGTTTCTCCAACTCTGCTTCCTTGGAAACAAAGTACGTAAACGATGGGTCGCACAAGTGGATGGTATGCATCTAGCAGCCGATCTTGGTCATCCAGACTCAAATATCTAGGCTTTGGTCTGTCTGTTCTTCGTAAAGGAATTGATCGCACAACCTCTTCAGGCCAAACCTGTTTTGCAAAGTTTAGAACTGATACAAGGTTGGAGCGGTAACGATTTATAGTTGTGGGCTTTCTTCCGGCGAGATGTCTACTGACAAAGGATAGGAAAGCTCCACCGTCAATGTCACACAGGTCGGTCTTTCCAAAATACTGGTCAAGAATGTTAATTCTGTCGGCATCGTTGGAATGGATTGATTCTTTTGAACCGACGTAAGCAATCGCCGCATCTCGAAAGCTGTGAGGCTTGCTATCGTATTGACCTCGTTCGTCATCGATTATTTCCTGTTGCCGACGCTCCGCATATGCTTCTGCTCTTTTTCGATCAGAATATCCTGTAGACTCACGTACCCTGACCGTTCTCCCCGGTCTGATCCAGACCGTTCCTGAGATTTGGTAGAATGGCGATTCCGACCTTTTGGTGAGCTTGAGCATTCCATCTGCCTCAAAAGATAGATGAGCTGGCCCATAGACAGGCAAATTTCGCTGCCAATCTTGTAATGGCGCACATCAAATTTATGGATGAGCCGCCGAATCTTGGCAACCCAATCAGGTGTGGCAGGAAGGCCAAGCTCACGACAAACGGCTTTCAGATTCATTAACTTTGGGATGTATGCTTTGTTTTCCATCTCGGACTATTCCTGTAGCAATCGTCGCAAATGATCCAATGATCAACTGGGTCAATGGATTTGAGTACAGCCACGAAATAAGGTGTGGCTGTACCGCATTTTTGACAGGTTGAAGATTTGCCGACAAGATCACGCCGCGGCTTTCTGCTGGAGCCTGACTTTCTCGGTCTTGAAGGCATTTATAACGTCCTTCTTGTCTTTTTCAGGCAAGCGAACGTATGTGGAAGAGTGGGTCTTCCACGCTTCGTCGATAGCATTCACGTCTTTTGCAGACTTGAATGCTTCCTTGATTGTATCGACGTTAGATTTGTTGGCCTTTATGGCCTCTTCGACATCCATGACAGGCAGATCTTCGCCAGCATAGATATTGAGGCCAAGGCCATGGAATGCGATGGCTTTCACCAGACAGCGTTGCAACGCCTTGTTGACCTGACTGCCGTCTGGATGAACAACAGAATGGTTCTTGTTGTCCATAACATAGTGGATCTCAGTGTGAGCAACCTCATCTATGGTGACAGTCACAGCCACATAGGTGTGGCCCTTAGTGTCACGCATGAAGGGTAACGGATTGTCCTGATTGTCACGGAAGATGTGCTTTTCGAACGTAGCATTGGGATACTTGGACTTCACATAAGACCAAGCCCAAGGCCAGGACAAATAGTCAAAGCGACCCTTCTGTTCGACTTGTTCGGAAACATCGACGTTGGCAAGCGTCTGGAATACAGGCTCAACTTTTTTCTGAGGCATTTGCTTCCTCCTTCGGAGTATGGATTCTGATTGAAATGGTTCCTGATCTGGAGCGTGTAGCAACCAGCTTGGAACCGTCGAGGTGGTTGCCAGTGAGGGCCAACTCCATGCGCTTTGCATTGCGAGGCATGTAGTGGCGTATCTCGATCTTTGATAGATCAGCAGATTCTGTTGCCTTCTTGGCTTCCAGAATGACCGAGGCATTACCATTCATCTCGGACTGCATCTTTGCGTCAAAGCACTCAAGCTCTGACATATCGATGTTGACCATGTCGTCGTAGATGACTGGAGGCATCGGAACGTAACTGATCGGAGGGATGCCTTCGCTGTACCAGCGCCAAAACTGGTGACAGTTCTGGACGTACATTTCCATCCACATCTTGTCAGCGTGGATCTTGCGAATCTCAATGCGGCAGTGAAGAGCAAAGAAGACAACAAGCCAACAATGATCCTCGTCGGTGGCGATCATGTGATGCTGACATTGCGGTGCGTACAGCTCACATAGCTCGTCCATGTCACGAAAGCCAAAGTGGGCTTTGACCTCGACAGGAACATTATCTCTACCTGCAATCTTCCCATCGAGGGTGGAGTGCATAGGCACACCGTTGTTATCCAAGTCGTACTCAACGTCAGAGCAGTCGATCAGCCTTGGCAACTTGTAGTCCTTGAGGTTGTCATTGACGGACCTGATAATCCAAGGCTCAAGGTGGCTTCCGGCAGACATACGAAGCAGCGTTGCCTTGTCAAAATGAGGTGTAACTTCACCACGTTTCTCGAGTATCAGCTGATGCCATTCATCGTGATCGCCATTGGCAATCCGCATGGCATCAGATGAACCGATAAAGTGTTTGCGGGCCTCAAGCTGCTTCTGAGTTAGCGCCATGATGATCCTCCAGATAAGGTATGTGATCGTCTATATCCATTGCATCTAGGCACATTGCATCAGCCATGAACTTGTCGGCGTTTGCTGCGTTCCAAGATGCCCAAGCGACATGCATGAACTTGTCTTTCTGGAAACGTCCATTCTTGGAATGTTTACGAACAGAACTGGTAAATTCGTCGAGTGTTCCATCTGCCAGCAGCGGGGCGATCTCTGTCGCCAGCCACTGGAAATCCTTCTTTGTAAGTCGTGCCATATTTCCCTCCTAAAGAAATATTTCCACATTATAGGCAAAAAAAACACCCACTCATTAGTAGAACGAGTGTTTTTCGGTAACTGTTCCCAACACATCAACAAGCCCTATGTCTAGGTTCGGGTGTTGGGTGCTGCTTTTTGCGAGAAGATATGGCTCGTTATATTCGTACAGAGCAATTCTTCTTGTTGTCTTTACGAGAACTACATCGCCTTTGGTTGGCTTTCGGTCTGGGTCAACAACAACAACATCCTCAACAAAGAAACCTCGCTGGTTCATAGTGTCCCACAGGACAGGCACTGCAAATGCATTGGGACCAGCTGCTTTGGTAGTCTTTGTGTGACCTTTTCTCACCAAACCATCCTTTTCAATGTCAAAAAACGGAACCTCAGTCATTTCCTTTCTATTTAATTCTGGATAGCTCCCTGACACAGCTGCCAGCTTGGCTATGACAGCCATGGACAGCATGTGATCTGGAGCTTGGTATACGAACTTTTGTAAGGTTGAAGGCTCAACCTTTGCACGGATTGCCCATTGTCTTAATGAGCATGAAACGGTCTCCTTCTCGATCCATTTGAGAATGGAAGACCGCATATGAGCGTCTTGCACCACCACAGTGAACCTCTTTTGATATTTCTGAGATTGGACTTCAAGCAGGTATATAGCCCATTTCGAAAACCATCTACCAAATTAGATGGATAATTTAGATAGGCTAACAAAAAGTCTTTTAATGGTGGAGCAGTTGCCCAATCGTCTTCACTATAAAAGTGAAACTGTTGTCTTGTATCAAAGAAGTCATAGTTTGAGCAGCTGCCTATGGTCTGACGTATTTTAATATTCATCTTTTCTTCCTCCAATAAAGATGAAAGCAGAAAAAAATCCGCATGACAAGAATAAGAATTGTCAATGCGGAAATAATTCCATATCCTTCACATCATGGAGGTGTGGATATGGACGAGCTTCATTGGCGTCATGGTCTGATAGATCAGCTGCGCTGCCGAAGATATTTCTTGGGGATTGCACAAACAGCATTGGATGATCGAATAGGAGTTGCACCTGGCCTCGTTGCGAAATGGGAGACAGGAAACCGAAAGCCAACAGCGTTTAACTTGTATTGCTGGGCTGAGGCCCTCGGTTGCCACTTCAAATTGGAGATATCCAATGATGATTTGCGGAATTGACCCCGGCCTTACAGGCGGGATTGCCTTTATCCATGCCGATAAGCATGAGCTTCAAGCCCATCGAGCGCCAATCCTTGCAGTTAACAAGAAGAGATTCATAGATTGCTGGAAGATCTTGAAGCTTATGGACGAGTATGATCCCGACCATATTTTCATCGAAAAACAGCAAGCCATGCCTAAACAAGGACTCTCATCCACATTCCAGACAGGATTTGGATATGGCGTCTATGTTGGCTTGATTATTGCACTTGGTATTCCATACACTGAAGTTAATTCGAGAGTATGGAAGCGAGACTTCAACCTGTCATCAGACAAGGATGAGTCCAGAAAAAGAGCCTCAGAACTCATGCCCAAAGGGTCAGGGTTCTGGAGCCTAAAGTGTGAAGATGGTGTAGCTGAAGCTGCACTCATCGCATACTGGGGAGCCACTAAGGCAGCTTAGGCCGCCTTGGTGGTTTCTTCTTTATGCTCCACAATATAACTGTGTGGATCAAAGCTAATCTGCCTGTTCTGCATGACAGTCAGGATGGCATCGATGTATGCCTTCTTTGACTGATCCTGCAATGGAGGCTTACCAAGAACTCCAGTGTAAAGCAGATAAAGTTGCGGAACCTTGTACTTCTTCAGGAATTTGGCGTCCGGTTTGAACCATTTGTCAGTAGGCGTATCGAATCCGAGTGATTCGAGGATTTGCTCATTATTGAGAACATGCGTCGGAATAGACCGAGCAATCCACGGTACAAGTTTTTCAAGAAGCCAGTCAGTGTTGTTGCCAAGGAAGTAATCAAGAGGATGTCTGTCAACATCTTCATAGCTTTCTGCAACAGTAAGGTTAAGCTTGTCAGCGTCGACATAGATAGGGTTCTCCTCATACCAGTCTGGTGTTAGATCTTCAGTGAACTCATCCTTGCAATTAAACGTAACGTCAGATGAACGAGTCGTTCCTGTACGTGTGTAGTTGTGATAGGCAGATTCCACTATCATTGCGAGGAAAGCGTCTTTGTTGTTTTCCAGTAGCCATTCACGAACAGCGTTGGCTTTCATCTGAGCAAACATCGTCTTCTGCGGGTTTGTCATGTCAGAAAGCGTAAGCTCGACAGGCTCACCTGATTCAGCAGCATCAAGTTCTGCTTGCGTCATGGCTTGATGATCTTGGAAGAACTGAACGTCCATATCACAGCGATATGAGTTGTAAACAACAACAGCAATCGTTGTCTCGACATCCATTTCGTCGTCAATTTCCTCATAAATCCTGCGAAGGTTTTTGAAGTCACGGTGCTCCCAGGGATACTGATCATACAGAACCTCAACACGATTGA
>VTLG01003215.1_pt1 | contig 11382 bp, 17 predicted proteins | sample 4694571 | NCBI WGS metagenome assembly VTLG01 (sample SAMN12604809, study PRJNA352737) | marine metagenome | biome: ENVO:00000447; feature: ENVO:00000209|ENVO:00000569|ENVO:01000036; material: ENVO:00002151; isolation source: viral sequences binned using virsorter ... | reverse complement strand
ATTGACATATTTTCCTTAAAATCTTCGTCTAAAGCCAATTTTTCACTAATAATATTAAGTTTTTCGTGCATATTAATAATATTTTTAAGTAGGATTTCTATTACGTCTAATTGGCTCTTTTTCATTACTTACTTCTCCATCTACCCATTCGTTTACTTAATAATTTAGTGAATTTTACTTTAAAATCCTTATAAATTTTTGATACATCACTCTTAGTTCCTCTAATAGCAATCTTTCCATCTTCTTTAAAATGTGGTATAAATTCACGTTCTTTTGGTGGTTGAACTGATTTTGGTGGTGTTTGAAACTTACCCCAAGCCTTAAAGCCATCTTTTTGTCTATGATATTTGCCATATTTAACTCCTGAGATACCTTGTAAAGTACCTTTTAAGCTATAAGCTAATTTTCCTGTGTCAAACAAAGGTCTTGCACTTTTGTTTTTTATTTTTCTTGGGTTATTATCTGACAGCTGAGGTTTTACCTTACCGTCGGTTATATAATTACGAGCCAATCTTGCTGTTTTATCGGCAAAATGGTCATTTATATACTTTTCAAAGCCTTGACGTTCTAAAACTTTTAGAGCTTTTCCAAAGTTTATATTATATTTAACCTTGACTGCTGACATCTTGAGGCTCCATTTGTGATTCGTTTGCTTTTAATTTAGCATTTGCCTCATCCAAAGTCAAGTCTTTATTGTATTCAACCATTAATTCGGCTTTATTTACAAGACCTAAGCTTAACCTGTGATTATCAAGAGATATTTGATCTTGAACTGTCATTGGATACTCAGGCTCATTAAAATCAAGTTTTAAGCCTTGTGGGAGTGAAATATTAAAAGTATTTGCTATTTTTCTTTCAATTTGGTAAATTTCGTGCTCGTATTGTGTCCATAAAGCCAAATCATCCTGATAATCTTCAAATCTTTCTAAATCTTTAATCTTTAAAGCAATTCCACTCGGTGTTTCGCCTCCATCTTGGGCAAATTGAACATATAAGTGGTTATTTTGTGCTACAAGCTCCATTTGGAACTTAACATTCTCAATAACTTTGTTTAAATCACCTCCAGGAGACTGGATATTGTAACTTCCACCTTCTGGTAGCTCTAAAATAACATCTGAACCGAATCTTTGTTGATTTCCTAAGTCTGCACCTGAAACTACAGGTTGTCCAAACATTTGAAACCTTAAACCAAGTTGCATCTCTGTCATTGTTATATTTATATGCTCATTGGCGTTACAAATATCATTTGCTCCCTCTACATAGAAAGAATCACATTGATGCTCTCTATGGGTGAACGCAAAAGGTAAAGTTCCATATCCATGGTCCTTTTCTTCTAATACTTTACCAGATTCATCAAAAATAATGTAAGATTGCTCATTCCAATGTATATATTGGCAGCTATCTGTATTTGACACATCTTCTGAATAATTCATAAGAGGATAAGATATTGCTACAGGTTTAAATGGGTCATCACCAAAGAAAGGGTGAAAGTAATAAATAGGTTGATAATCAAAATGAGGCATTTCGTCATCAATATACATAATTCTTACAGCAATAGTTCCAAGCAATCTTGTCATTCTTTCAACGTGTTTCATTTTTGAATCTTTCAAGACAGATAGATTACTATATCGGTTATTAACATTTCTATCAGCACCTACTGTGTAAATGCGAGACATTTTATTTATAAATTTTTTAGTTATGTTTGACTGGTAAGATGGAACTTCCCTGAAAGCGTCTAAATCAAACCTTCCTTTAATATAGTGGTCTGTATTGTTTCCATTATAGTAATCAAGAAGTTTATGAACATAAGCCTCTCTTTTCCTATGATTCTCAATTTTTAAAACATTTAAGCTATCTTTAATAGCTTGCTTTGAATAGCTGTATATCATCTTTGCCTCACTTTTATCTCTCTATTTTTAATTGGAAATTGGTTAATAAAAAAATACCTTAATTGGTCACACCCATGGTCATGGTAACCATCTTTTAATGGTTCAGGCTTTAATGACTGCCCTTCTTTAGGCTCTGGGTATCTATAACTTTCTAAATCTTCTGCCATCCCTACGCAATTATTATTTAAATGTAAATACCTTTCTCCGTTTGCGTTTTCTATAAAGCTCCTTACATGACTAATCCCTGCCGAAACACTTCTTGACGCTTTATCTGTTATTGTATTTACTATTATTCCATTCTTTCTAAAAACTTCTATATCCCCAACCCCTGATTGGCTTGAAGCTTGTAAACCTGCTGGGTCACCATAATATCTTGATACAATATATGGTTTGCTTTTAATCATCTTAGCAAGCTCATCTGTTTTAACATTAGTCTTGTGCACAATCTCATCTATCATATTTATATGCCATTCTCCATTTACTCTGTATGTCTGATACCATCCCACAGACGGCATCCTGTACCCAAAATCAATGCTACAAAAAGTAGGAAGGTGCTGATTATAGGGATAGTAACCAACATCAAGATTCCTATCAAAAGGGTAAACCCTTCCTTCAAACGATGTAAACTGTGCTCCATACTCTTGCTCAAAAAGCTCTTTAGACATATTCCTTTTTCTCTCAACGAGAAATTGGTCGCCTTGTCCATCAGGAAAAGCAAAGGAATTATCCCAAGACGGCGCTTGATGCGATTCCCATAAGTCATCAGTTTTTCCAAGTAAGTATAAATCATAAAGCCAATTAAACCCTTCAGGTGTTGAAATAAATACTGCTTTTCCTTTTCTATCTGAAAGAGTGGGAGATAAATACATATCCCATATTCTTGGTCTCACTTTAGCAGCTTCATCTATTATTAAAAGGTCTAAACCTTCCCCTACAAGTGAATCAGGGTTATCTGCCGATTTAGCTTCTACAACAGTATCCCATTTAAATTTAATATATCTTTCTTTTTCTGAAGCCTTAATAATGTCATTAGGATGTCCTTTTACCATTTTATCCCAGACTTCTCTAAACATTAAGTCGGCTTTATCATAAGAAAGACCTACCAACCAAATCCTTTTATTCGGCTGGGAGGCGTAGAATGTCGCTTCCATTGCCGATGCCGTAGTCTTCCCAAAACGCCTCCCGCAAACCATTACAAAAAATCTTGCAGAATCCTTGGTAGGAAAGTGCAACTTCCTCTGACCTTCATGTGGTTTATAACCTAAATAATCAAACCATTTTTGTTTATAATCATTTAAATGTTGCATATTGCTACCAATCTAATTTAACTTACGAAGTATGACAAATGCAACATATAGTATTTTGAAAATTAAAAAACACAAGATATAGGAGGGCAGTATGTCCGAAGAAAAAGTAGTATCAAATGAAGCAGTTGCGGATAACGGTACGGAGAATGTTACTCAAGATAATGCTCAGAATGAGTACATAGCAGAAAGCAAAAAGTATAGAAAAAGAGCACAAGACGCTGAATCTAAATTGGCTAATTTACAAAAACAATTAGAAGCTCAGGATAATGCTAAACTTAAAGAAAAAGAAGAGTTTAAAATTTTAGCCGAAAAATATGAAGCTCAAGTTAATGAACTTTCTCCTTTCAAAGATAAGTATGATAAATTAGTAGAGCAAAGACGTAATGTTTTGTTAGAAAGATTACCTGAAGATAGGCGTGAAACTTTTAAACATAAAGATTTAGATGTTTTAGAATTTATGGTATCTGAACTAAAAACTAAAACTTCTGAACCTTCAGCAAGAAACCTTGTAGGCACTAAGAACACAGAATTTGGTGGTTATGCTTCATTTGCTGAATGGGCAGAAAAAGACCCTATAGGGTATGCTTCTCAAAATAATTCAAGTACTGGAAAAGGAATTAAAGTAGGTTATGGTGAATAGTGACCCACATAAACCTTTTGGAGTTGATTTAGACCCTAATAAAGATTTAACTCATACTCCATTACCAGATGGTGATGTAAAAGTTACACATAAAGGTAAAAATATAGATTACATGGATTATATTGATATTATGGAAGAGAGAGCTACTCGTAAAGGCTCTGGAAAATCTCCAGTTAAGTCAGAAATGGGATTGTTTAGCGGTTTTGGTAAAGGTACTTTAAAAAAACCTTATAAATTAAAATAATTCCTACTTGAAGGCTTCGGCAGTTGATAGAGGAAATTTAGGAGGCTTAAATGGCTTTAACAAACACAAGCACAGCAGCTGGTGGATTAGGTAGAACGATTGGCGATGCTGTTATTGCTTTTAATCACGTAAATGTAATGTACCCATTAGTGACTGTCCAACAAGCAGCACAGGGTTCAAATCATGTTCAATTTTCAGATTGGACAAAATTAACATCGAGTAATGTAACTGAAGCTACGCAGGCTACTACTACAACAGCCGTAGCTATTACAACAGCAGCCAGAACTGCAACCATATCAGAGCACGTTATTGCTTCTACAGTAAGTGACTTAGTTCTTATGGGTTCAGGCGATGATGTTGAAGGTCAAGCAGGTCCTGCTTTAGGTAACGCAGTTGCTGCTAAACTTGATGATGACTTAGTAGAGTTAGGCAAAGGATTCTCTCAAACAGAATGTGGTGCTGGTACTTCTCTAGCTTTATCTCATATATTTGGTTCTATGCGTCAATTAAGAGCAGCAGGAGCTCCAATGCCTTACAATTTAGTTCTTTCACCTAAACAGGTGTGGGGTGCTAAAGGTATTATTAGCTTATTGCATGATGATGCTGTGACAGGTTCAAATGCTAAACCAATGTCTATGATGGGCAGTAAAGGTGAAGAAGCATTTTCTACAGGTTATGTTGGCTCTATTGCAGGATTCAATGTTTATTGGTCTGACCAAATAGATGAGAATGTTAGTTCTGGTGGCGATGCTGCTGGTTTTGCTTTCTCACAAGGTGGTATTGGTCTTGGTGTTGGTGCTGATGGCTTATTTAGAATCGCAGCAGAGAGAGATGAAATGCTAAGAGCAACTAACTATGTAGCTACAGGATTCTGGGGTGAAATTGAGATAAAAGACGCTTACGGTGTTTATATCTTATCTGACGTTTCATAGTTCTTAAAAAAAATAGGGAGGTGGGTAACTGCCTCCCTTATAATATGGAGATAATATGGAAAGATTTTTTAAAAAAGGTAATGGAACAATTATTACAGCAAACGCTAATCACGATATAAAATCTTTAGAAGATAGATTTGAAGAATGTGATTCTAATGGTAACAAAATTAAAAAAGTAGCTAAAAAAGCTAAAAAGGGTGGTAAATAATGGCTATCAAAGTTAAAAGTTTTTTACATAATGATGATAAGATAGTTAGTGCTGATGGTGATGCTGATGGAACACTTGCAGAAGATATTCAAGATTGGATAGACGGTTTAGATACTACTCCTGCTAAAGTTTCTCATAGTTGTGCTAGATTTGGCTCTAGAATATTTACAGTAGTAATTATAGAAACTAACTAATTCAATGCCTGAAATTCAAAATGGTAAAGGCGATTCATACAGGATTCCTGTTACTGATAAGAAGTATAAAGAAAATTATAACAAGATTTTCAAGAAAGACAGAAATGAGTTTAATAGAAAGCATTAAACAGCACGAAGGCTATGTACCTACAGTATATAAAGATTCTTTAGGGATTGATACTATAGGTTACGGCTTTGCTATTAAGGATTTATTCTTAAATAAAGATATATGTGATACAATTCTTGAGAGAAAGCTAAAGGATTTAAAAGATAAAATAGACAGCAAGTTTGATTGGTATAAATATATGCCACAAGAAATAAAAGATATTGTTGTCGAAATGTGTTACCAATTAGGAGTTTACGGCTTTTCACGTTTTAAAAAGACTATAGCCTATTTGCAAAACAAACAATGGAAAGAAGCCTCTGTCGAAATGCTTGATAGCAGATGGGCAGAGCAAACTCCTAACAGGGCAAAAGAATTAAGTAAAAGAGTAAAAGAGGTAGATAGTGGACTTTGAGAGCATAAAGATGGCAGGAATTGGATCAAGTGGTTTTTTAATTCAATTCTTAGACGTTTTACCAGACATTGTTGATTTAGGTTATGGTTTGGTTATTATTGCTTATTTCTTGTATCAGATTAAAAAAATAAAGCAAGATTTGAAATAGTGGGCGTTGTAAAAAGGATAATAGTAACGCCAGATAAGCATTTTCCTTTACACGACCAACCTTCAATAAATGTTCTTAAAAAAACTATAGAAATAGTTAAGCCTGATGCTTATGTAGATTTAGGCGATGTAGGAGAGTGGGAAGCATTTTCGGCTTGGAAATATAAAAGAAAAAAAGCACCGCCTCTTGAATACCTTATAGAAGATTTTGATAGAGACATAAAAGACGTTAATGCTGGGATGGATCAGATTGACGAATCGTTAGACAAGGTGAACTGTGGTGAGAAGTATATCACAGAGGGTAATCACGATAACTGGCTTAATATGGCAGTTGAGAAATACCCTTATATACCTCAATATAAGTTTAAAAATGCAGTTAAACTTAAAGAAAGAGGTTATAAGTATTACCCTTTTGGAAAACACTTAAAATTAGGTAAATTATACCTATATCATGGACATCAATATGGCGGTCAATACCATACTTCTAACCATTTAAGGAAACTTGGATGTAATGTAATGTATGGACATTGGCACGATTTGCAACAAATGTCTGCTACTCACATGGATGGACCTAAGTCCGCTTGGAGTATAGGATGTTTGAAGAATATGGAAGCAGAAGCTAACGACTGGTTAGACCATAGAAGGATTAATTGGGCACACGCTTTTGCAATAGTAGATTTTTTTAGAGGTGGACTTTTTACGGTTCACATTATACAGGTAATAAACGGCAAAACTTCGTTATGGGGTGAGTTAATAGATGGGAACAAGAAGTGATAGTTCAGAAATTAATACTTAAAGAGGCTTTAAGGCTAATCACAAAAAAATTCAAATTGAATGAAGTTCTTAAATATGTTAAAGAGCCTAACGAATTAGACGAAGAAGTCGAACAACTTAATAAAAGAGTTGATATTTTAGAACATATAATTTTAAAAAAGGAGAAATAAGATGTTAGATTTTTTAGCAAATAATACAGGATTATTAGCAGGCGGAACTGGAGCAGCAGTAGTACTTTGGGTTCTTAAAAAAATACCAAACGATGAGATATGCGGATGGGTAGAAGGAATATGCTTTACAGCAGGGAAATGTATGACATTAGGATTATCACAATGGAAATTTACTAAGGGTTTTTGGAATAAGACGGTAGAGCCTTGGTTTATTGATCTATTCGACAACTTTATAGGTGGAGCTGTGAGAGGCTTTATCAGAGGGTTGAGGTCAGATAAGTAATGCCATACAAGACAAAAGATAATCGTTTAGTTAATGAAGTTACTTTAGGTGACGGCTATCCTTTGTCTAACAATTTACAACCTTTAAAAATTGGAGGGGAGCCATCTGTTTTACAGATTTCCTCTCCAACCCCTAATACAACAGAAAGCGGAAGAGTTAAAGTTGTGGGAGATTTAGAGGTTATTGGTTCAATACTTAAACAGCCAACCTTACATATTATTAATGGTGGTGTTTACAATACAGGCACATCCAAAATGTATCTTCCACTTGTAGGTGGGAATCGAGAACTTACCTCAACTACAGGCAACAATGAGAGTATAGCATTTGTTTCTCCTTATGATGGTAAAGTTAAGAAATTAGTATTAAGAAGTGAAGCAGCAGCATTAACTACAACAGCAGGATTTCATAAAAGTGAAACAGATACAGAAGTTCCTAATTCAACATCAACAGAAGATATAGAAGTTGAAATGGCTGCTGATGATACTGCTTATACATTTGATTTTACAGGAGCAAGTTCATTTAATGCAGGAGATATACTTGCAATATCAGTAACACCTGAAGCAGCAGTTAATGATTTAGTATGGACATTAGTATTAGAATATTATATAGATTAGGAGAGATATGGGAAGTTTAGCAGGAAAATCGCCATCTAACACATTTAAAAGCCTACTGAAAGTAGCAGATGAAACCAATGGTGTTTCTGCATCCACTTCACAAATAGAAGATGGCGAAGGAACATCAACCTGTGTATCTATAAGCGATGATAGGTTTTTAATTCAACCACAAGACGATGATACAACAACTACTTTACAAGTAAGTAATAAATCAGGTAATAATATATTAGCAGTAGATACTACTAATGACTGTGTTAAAGTAAATGCAACTCAAACTTATGCTAATACTCAGCTTTTAGAATTTACGGCTTATAGGATAGTTCCTGTTGCAGGCAGACATTATTTTGTTCCTTGTGGTGGCAATTCTTTTGCAGGTCATCTTGCTGAAAAAGATAATGGAGCAGGAACAGACCCTGATACAACACTTGATGCAGGAACAATAACTGATGAACTTGTTAATATGCTTTTCTATGTTCCTGCTAACATAACTATTGATGGAGTGAGATTTATGGTGTCTACAGACCAAGATACAGACACTACTATTAATGTTCATCTTTATTCTTTTGATATGGTTAATGCAGGAGGAACAAGTGACGGAGATTTAAGTAATGGAACTTTACTTGCAAATGGACAAGCGACAAGTGTAGATAGAAATGTAATTAAGACAGTATCTTGTAGTATAGATAGTGCGGATGTTACTTCAGGAAAAGTATTGGCTTGTTTCGTAGAAAATGAAACAAATACAGATGATATTAATATTAGAGTGCAAGTATTGTACCACATAAATTAGGAGATTAAAATGGCAAAATTAGACGCAAATTTGACGGTATCAACAGGGGAAGGAAAAGATTATCTTTGTTCTATGTCTGATACTTATACAGAAATTGTAACAGCAAAACAAAAAGTAGATAACACTAATGCTTTTATAACATTGGCAACATTAGGGAAATCTACAACAGGTATTGGTGCATCCGCAGGAGCAAGATTAAAAGGAGCAAAATTAATTGTTCTTAAAAATAATAGTCCTGTTAGCGTTGAACTTCAATTAAAATATTCAGAATGGCACGACAGTTCTGATATTGACCAAACAAATAGTATTGATTTAGGGGGTGGTGCAACAACAGAAAGGATATTAAATTTAATTCTCGCTGCTAATGAATATATTCTTTTACCTAATCAATGGGCAGCTGGATATGAAACCGATACTTCAGCAGGAAATGCTAAGACTATTGACAATAAGGGGGGGTATGATGTTAATGGAGGTAGGCTTTATAGTTCTGCTGTAACTGATATTAAAGTAAAATTAGAAGATAGTGCTACTACATTCGATGTTGATGATACAGATTTTTTTAGAGTTGGCGATTTAATTCAGGTAGGTTCTACAACAGGAACTACTGCAACTAACATAGAAATTATGAGAGTTACATCTATAACTGATTCTGATACACTTGTTGTTGAAAGAGGTTTGTATGGATCAATAACAGCAGATGGTGATGCACAAACTGATTCTACGAATGGAGCTGTAGTTAATGCTAAAGTTTATTTCCCTTGGTTTAATACACAAGAAGATTATGATAAATATCATGATGACGCTAATGCTCTAGGTACAGTACAAACAAACTCAAGTGGAAGATACACAGCACAGAATTTATTTGGATACGGCAGAAGTGCTACATATCCTACAGGTATAGTTAAAGGAAGTACAGCTTTTAAAATATATAATGCTGGTTATCAAGAGATCGGAATGTCAGGAATAACTTCTAACACAGAAACAGGACTTGCTGCTTCAACAGCTTATGCGTTTAATATTACAGTAGATGGTGGTTCTACTTTCGCAAGTTTATCATTTACAACCGATGCTACAAACACTAAATTTGGTGGGAATAATGGTGTAATAGGTAAAATTCAATCTGCTTTAGACACACAATTCTACACAGCAGGAAATTTATTTGAAAAAGGTGTTAGCTGTTCAATAGTAAATGGAGATTTGAGATTTGCTTCTCATAACAGAACAAGAAATTCAGCTATTTTATTAGCTGCACCAAGCTCAGGAACCACACCATTTGGAGTTGGTAGAATACCTGCTATTGCAAACGTACAAGCGGCAGTAGCAGCAAAATTACCTGATGATACAGTATTTGACAAAACAACTCATATTGAAACTAAAAATCAGGCAGCTTTTGCTTATGATGATGGCAAAGGGAATATTAAAGGTGTTCTTTCTGGAACAATAGATTATGAAACAGGTGCTATTGATATTCAAGGTCCTCCTAACGCAGAGTTTGTTGTTAGTCTTAATTATGATTCTGCTCATAGTGGAGGTGTAAATGAAACTTCTAACGAACAAAATATAATAAAAGAAATTTCCGCAAGAAGTTTAAATTCTAAATTAGATGCAGAAGTTGAATTGATAGGATTTGTATAAAATGCCGTATAAGAAAAAGAAAAAAACTAAAAAGAAACGTAAATACAGGAGGAAATAATGGCGACAGCAGCAATATATTGTACACATAAAGAATTAAAGAGAGTATTTCCTCAACTTAATAGTTTTGATAATAAAAGGTCTATTTATGGATGGACAGAAGTTTCAAGTAATAAGTATGCTGCCCACAATAGTGGAATAGTAACTCAATTATTCGCAGATGGAGAGGATTTAGGACCAGCTCAGTCAGCACATACTGATTTAAATGTTGAAGGAGAGTGGTTTTATAATTCTGCTGAAGATGTGCTTTATTATTATTCTGCCAGTAATCCTGCAGATAAACTAATGGAAGCAGGGGAAGAATTTACTACTATGGTTACTCAATACAGAACTGATGCAAGTCGTTATTTAGATAGTATGCTTGACCCTAATATGCCTAAAGAAGCATTAAAGGATAAAGAAGGTAACTTTGATTATATTATAATTCGTAGTACGGCTTTGATAGCTGCTAACTTTATGATTAAAAGTCATGATCCTAATAGCGAACTTGCTAATGCTTTAATGGCTGAAGCTATGATGAATATTGAAAATATTAATGAAGGCAAAGCTGCTTTAAGTTGGCAAGTAACAAGAGATTCATCACAAGGTATTATAAGAGATGTCACTTATACAGCAGGACAAGTTAGACCTGTAGATACAAGAGGGGAATGGTCAGGTACTTACGATTTAATTAAAGTTAAAATAGGTACTGGTGGCGTTTTAGGTACAGCTACATACAATGTTTATATTAAAGATGGTGATAAACTTAAAAACCAACAAATTATTACTAATAAAGTTATTAATGGTGATTATCAAGAATTAGCAGGTGGTTTAGAAATTAGATTTGCAGGTAGTACAGATAGTTCTACTGCTACAGCTAATAATGAATGGGAAATAGAAGTATTTGGTAGGCATGAAGTTGTTGATGCGTCTGAAGGTAAATCCATTAAAATGACAAGAACAGGTAGAGCTTCATATATAAGAAAGTATAATTAATGGCT
>VTLG01011992.1_pt1 | contig 11384 bp, 11 predicted proteins | sample 4694571 | NCBI WGS metagenome assembly VTLG01 (sample SAMN12604809, study PRJNA352737) | marine metagenome | biome: ENVO:00000447; feature: ENVO:00000209|ENVO:00000569|ENVO:01000036; material: ENVO:00002151; isolation source: viral sequences binned using virsorter ... | reverse complement strand
TGGAAAACGGAAGTAAGATCTTGGCTGCTTCTACTAGTGCAAGTGCTGTTAGGGGTATGTCCTTTAACATTATATTTCTGGACGAATTCGCATTTGTTCCGAATCATATTGCAGAGCAGTTTTTTAGTTCTGTGTATCCTACTATATCTTCTGGTAAGAACACAAAAGTTATTATCATTTCTACCCCTCACGGGATGAATATGTTCTACAAACTCTGGCATGATGCAGAGCGTGGAACGAATGAATATAATCCTACAGAAGTACACTGGTCTCAAGTACCTGGTAGAGATGCTGAGTGGAAAGAGCAAACTATACGAAACACATCAGAACAACAGTTTAGAGTTGAGTTTGAATGTGAATTTTTAGGATCAGTTGATACGTTAATCAGTCCTAGTAAATTAAGGACTATGGTATATAATGATCCTATATTACAAAATAGGGGTTTAGCAGTTTACGAACAATCAATTGAAGATCATAATTATATCTTAACTGTTGATGTATCTCGTGGCGTTGGTGGAGATTATTCTGCATTTTGTGTTTTAGATACTACCACTATTCCATATAAGATGGTTGCTAAGTATAAGAATAATGAAATTAAACCTATTATATTACCCAATATAGTTGTTGATGTAGCAAAGAATTACAACAACGCATATATCTTATGTGAGGTAAATGATATAGGTGGACAAGTTGCAGATATAATTCAATTTGATTTAGAGTATGAGAACTTGTTGATGGCTGCTATGAGAGGAAGAGCAGGACAACAATTAGGACAGGGGTTCTCAGGTAAGAAGACACAACTTGGTGTGAAGATGAGTACTGCTGTCAAGCAGGTAGGATGTTCTAACCTTAAAGCATTAATAGAAGATGATAAGTTACTCATTAATGATTATGATACTATTGCGGAATTAACAACCTTTATTCAGAAAGGTAATAGTTTCCAAGCAGAAGAAGGTTGTAATGATGACCTTGCTATGTGTTTAGTTATTTTTGGATGGATGGCCATGCAAGAATACTTTAAGGAGATGAATGATAATGATGTAAGACAAAGAATATATGATGACCAAAGAGACTCTATTGAACAGGATATGGCTCCGTTTGGATTTGTTAATGATGGGTTAGAAGATGATCATATAATAGATGCACAAGGAGAGAGATGGGAAATTGCGGAGTACGGAGATATACAGCACATGTTAGACTTTAGGTAAGGATTGAAAAATATAAATAATCCTAGTCAAAGGCAGACAGTAATCTAGGAGTATTATAAACATGGCAGCCAATCAACTATCGCCAGGTGTAGTCGTTCAGGAAAGGGATCTGACAACTATCACCACTTTGTCCACAGCAAACGTAGGGGTGTTGGCGGCTCCATTCGAGCTTGGACCTGTTGAGGAAATAATAGATATATCGAGTGAAAGAGGACTCGTAGAAAGGTTTGGAAAACCAAATGATAACAACTATGAGTATTGGTTTACTGCTGCTCAGTACTTAGCATATGGTGGTGTACTTAAAACCATTCGTGTTAATTCAACTTCATTAAAGAATGCTGTTGATAGTGGTACTGCTCCGCTAATTAAGAATTTACAAGACTACGAATCTAACTACGAGTCAGCAAATAATAACTGGACATGGGCTTCAAGGACTGCTGGTGCTAAAGGTAATTCAATTGGTATATTTGTAACAGACGCTGGTGCTGATCAAATTGCTGTAATTCCTGCTCCTGGATCAGGTAACGAGTATGAATTCGTTGCTGATGCTGCAGTTTCTGCAACTTCAGGTGCTGCAGGTAAAGTATTTAAGTATAGTATAGTTCTAACAGTAACAACAGTTGTTGGTGACTTCGTTCCTGGTGTTGCTACTACAATTGGTATTGGAGGATCTAACGAATCAGTAAATGTTCTTTCATGGGATCCTGCTAACAAGAAACTTGAAATTGACCTTCCAAGTGGTTCTGTTACTGGTATTATTGCTGCTGCTCAGACAGTAACACAAGGAGCTAATACTTGCGTTATTGCATCTGGTGGTATTGAGCGTCGTCTATACATCGCTTTAGATAAAGGTAAGATTGCATTTGCTGCTGCTGATAGCGTTGCTGATACAAACTCAACTGCTGTTGCAATAACTTCAGTTCGTGGTGAGTATGCAGAACGTGAATATCTACCTGGTGTTAAATGGATCAACGTTGCTCCACGTCCAGAAACTTCACTATATGCTAATGCTGCTGGTGGTCATCGTGACGAACTACACGTTCTTTTAGTTGACGTTGATGGTGGTATTACTGGTACTGCTGGTGCTGTTCTAGAAAGATTCCTTAATGTTTCTAAAGCAACAGATGCTAAGACTTCCGTTGGTGAAACTAACTACTACCCTGAAGTAATTAAGCAACGTTCTGCTTATATCTACTGGGGTGAGCATGAGACTACAGTCTTTAATGCAACTGCAACTGGATCAGATGGTAACTGGGGACAAACCGCAGCTTCTCGTCAGTTCAACCTACTACGCTCTGCTGCTGGTACTACTGATTATCCTGCAGGTCGTGTAACACTTGGATCTGATAACAACGCAACATTCTACTACAGACTTGCTAGTGGTGCTGACTATGCATCATCTGGTGGTAACTACACAATTACTAACGCAGATCTAGCAACTGCATATGGTTTAGTTTCTGACCCAGAATCACAAACAATCGACTATATTCTTACTGGTCCTTCTGGTGCTGATGATTCTGCTGCTATCGCTAAGATTACTTCAATAACAAATATTGTTGAAGAGCGTCGTGACTGTATCGCATTCGTTTCTCCACGTAGAGCAAATGTTATTGGTGTAAGTAACACAACAACTGTTACTGATAACATTATCGACTTCATGGATCAACTTCCAAGTTCTTCTTACTTAGTATTTGATTCTGGATATAAGTACATCTACGATAAGTATAATGATGTATATCGTTATATCCCATGTAACGGTGACCTTGCTGGTCTATGTTTACAGACATCTGAAGTTTCTGAAGCATGGTTCTCACCTGCTGGTTTCCAACGTGGTAATGTAAGAAATGCAATTAAACTCGCATTCTCACCTAACAAGACCCAACGTGACCGTCTGTATGCAAATAGAATTAACCCAATTGTTTCCTTCCCAGGTCAGGGTGTAGTTCTTTACGGTGATAAGACTGCTCTTGGATTTGCTAGTGCATTCGATAGAATTAACGTTCGTCGTTTATTCCTAACAATCGAGAGAGTTATCTCTGGTGCTGCTAAGTCACAACTCTTTGAGCAGAATGATGAAGCACAAAGATCACTCTTCTTGAATATTGTTGAACCATACCTACGTGACGTACAAGGTCGTCGTGGTGTAACTGACTTCCTAGTTAAGTGTGATACTGAGAACAACCCTCCAGAGGCTGTTGATAGAGGTGAATTTTACGCAGAGATCTTCGTGAAACCAACCCGCACTATTAACTACATTACATTAACGTTTGTTGCTACACGTACTGGTGTTGCATTCTCAGAGGTTGCAAGTTAATAAATAATCTTGACCAAGTTCGAGATCTGGATCGGAGACCCGCAAGGGTCTCTTTTTCATGCTGAAAAATATCATTCTTCTAAATATTAACGACGGAGTATCATAACAATCATGGCAAAAAGAGGAACTATTGACGATTTTAAAGCAAACGTCTCATCAGACTTTGCACGTCCTAATTTATTCCAAGTAGATCTCTCCTTCCCAACAAGTATAATTAATAACGCATCTCTAGTTAATCTTGGTAAGTTTACTGTGAGAGCAGCAAACCTGCCAGCATCACAGGTTGGTGTTATTGAAGTTCCTTTTAGAGGAAGAGTATTAAAGATTGCTGGAGACCGCACATTCGAGCCTTGGACAATTACGGTTCAGAATGATAGTGGATTTGCTTTAAGGAATGCCTTCGAGTTATGGGCATCTTCAATTCAAGCATACAACGAGAACTTCACTTCTGCTGCAGGACTTGGTGATCAAGACGATGCAACAGGTTACTTCTCTGACATGGTTGTTCATCAACTTGCTAGAGATGTTAAGGATGGAGACTCTCCGAGCATATTAAAATCCTATAAGTTTTACAACGTATTCCCATCTAGTATTGCTGCTATCGATCTTGATTTCGGTAACAACGATGCTATTGAAGAGTTTACAGTTGAACTACAGACTCAGTACTGGACTCCAGTTGATTCAAGTACCTTCTGATAAAACTCCTAAATAGGACAGGAACAGTTAACGTTTAATTATAATGTCACAACTCTTCGGTTTTTCACTGCAGAGGGCAAAGAAGGTTCCCAAGGGGCCTTCTTTTGTTCAGAAGGATAGTTTAGATGGAGCACAACCCGTAGTTGGTGGTGGCTACTATGGATATTCTGTAGATTTTGATGGAACAATTCGTAATGATTATGAACTTATCACTCGTTATAGAGAGATGGTTCTACAACCAGAGTGTGACTCTGCTGTAGATGATGTAGTCAACGAGACTATATGTGGTAACTTTGATGATGTACCGATTGCTGTTGAACTTTCAAATTTAAAAGTATCTGAAAAAATTAAGAAGTTAATCCGTGAAGAGTTTGATGAAATTCTTCGTCTTCTTGATTTTGATAACAGGTCATACGAGATCTTCCGTCGATGGTATGTTGATGGGAGACTTTTTTATCATAAAGTAATTGATCCCAAACAACCAAGGAAGGGATTAGTTGAACTTCGTTATATCGATCCTCGTAAGATTCGTAAAGTTATTGAGTATGATAAAAAGAGTCCTGATCAATTAAGAACCCAAGATCTTAATACTCAACTAACACAAACTAGTGCATCTTATTTCTTATATAATCCAAAGGGATTGAGAAATAGTACCAATCAAGGTTTGAAGATTGCTCCTGATTCAGTTTGTTATTGTCATTCAGGTATTCAAGATCTGAATAAGAATATGACGTTGAGTCATTTACATAAAGCAATTAAGGCAGTCAATCAGTTAAGAATGATTGAAGATTCTCTTGTTATCTACAGATTATCAAGAGCACCAGAAAGAAGAATTTTCTATATTGATGTAGGTAATCTTCCGAAGAATAAAGCGGAGCAGTACCTACGTGAAGTAATGGGTCGTTACAGAAACAAACTTGTATACGATGCAAACACAGGAGAAATAAAAGATGACAAGAAATTCATGTCAATGCTCGAAGACTTCTGGTTACCGAGACGAGAAGGTGGACGAGGCACTGAGATCTCTACGCTCCCAGGTGGACAAAATCTTGGCGAACTTGAAGACGTAAAGTATTTCCAAAAGAAATTATACAAGTCATTAAATGTTCCTAACTCTAGACTAGAAACAGAAACTACATTTAACATCGGACGTGCTGCAGAAATCACACGTGATGAAGTTAAATTCCAGAAGTTTGTTGCACGTTTACGTAAGAGATTCTCTGAATTATTTGTAGATCTTCTTAAAACACAACTAGTTCTTAAAGGTATTATTTCTATTGAAGAGTGGGAAGAATATAAAGAACATATTCAGTTTGATTACATTGCTGATAATTATTTCTCTGAACTTAAGGATATTGAAATCCGTAACGAAAGGATGAATGAAGTTAATCAGATGGATCCTTATGTTGGTAAGTACTTCTCTCTTGAGTATGTACGTCGTCAGGTACTTAAACAGACTGATCAAGAAATTAAAGAAATAGATAAGCAGATTGAAAGGGAGATGGAAGAAGGTCTAATCTCTGATCCTGCAATGGAATTGGAGATGGGTATGGAAGGTGATCCTGCTGCAATGGGTGGTCCACCTGCTGCAAATGGAGCACCTGCACCAGCCCAAGAATCACAAGTTTCCCCCGCAGATCAACGGAGAGGAGAATTTTAATAAATAAATAAGAAAGTGGAGTTATTATGCCTAGTGAAATAGCACAATCTATCGTAAACAACATCTTTGCTGATGATAAAGCGAAAGCGATTGATGCAACAAATGATGCTTTGAGTGCGGCTTCTTATGACGCAATCCAAGCAAAGAAAATTGAATTTGCACAACAGTGGGGGTTTAATCCAGATGAAACTGGACAAGCAACTGCTGATGAACTTGCAGACAATTTACCTGATGGTAGTGAAGCACCTGAACTTGCACCTACTGCTACTGAAATTGCTCAACAAGAGCAAGAACCAGAAGTGGAGCAACCTGAAGCAAGTGCCGAAACCACTGATGAACAACCTGTAGAGGAGCCAACAGATGAGACTAATAGCTGAAGAAATATCACAAGCAGATTTCCTCATTGAGGATTCTAAAGATGGTAAGAAAAACTATTATATTGAAGGTGTTTTTCTACAAGCTGAACTGCAAAACAAAAATGGACGTAAATATCCATTGAGTACACTTCAGCGTGAGGTTGCTAAATATGATGAGAATTATATTAAAGGTGGTCGTGCTCTTGGAGAGTTAGGTCATCCTGAAGGTCCATCAATTAATTTGGATCGTGTTTCTCATAAGATAGAATCTTTGACGGAAGATGGGAATAATTTCATTGGACGTGCAAAGATACTTGAGACCCCTATGGGTCAGATCGCAAAAAATCTTTTGGATGAAGGCATACGATTAGGAGTTTCTTCTAGAGGTATGGGTTCTCTTCGTAAAGAAGAAGGATGTAATGTCGTTCAAGATGATTTTATGTTATCAACTGCTGCAGATATAGTAGCAGATCCTTCAGCTCCTGATGCATTTGTTGATGGAATCATGGAAGGAAAGGAATGGGTTTGGAATAATGGTGTGCTTAAAGAGTCTGCTATAGCAGAAATTAAGCAAGAAATTGACCAAGCAACTCTATTAAATATTCAAGAACGCAAAATTACCGCATTCAGCAAATTTTTACAGAGTATCTAATTTATAAATAAATACAGACAACGCAAAGCTTAACGGAGTATAAACAAATGGCTGAGACCCTCGAAAAAAATCTAGATAACATGGAAGAAGTGGCCGAAGGTTCCAACGCTGTAACCAAGAATGCAAAACCAGCTGAAAAAATCGACACCTCAAAGGGTGGCGGTACTAAAGTTATTCATGTAGGTTCGGATTCTATGGAAGCTGCTGCTGGCACTAAGAACGCTGGAAAGTCGGCTGCTAATCCAGTAAGCGTGGAAAAGGATAAGTCTTTAAAGACAAAGCCTTCCGATGCATCTTCTAAACAGGAGGAAGTGGAAAATGACGAAGAAGTCATCAACGAAAAAGAAGAGACCACTGAAACCAAGTACGACTTTAGTGAAGATGTTGACGCTCTTGTCGCTGGTGAAGAACTAACTGAAGAGTTCCGAGCAAAAGCGAAAACAATTTTCGAGGCAGCTGTAACTGCCCGTGTTAATGAAGAAGCAAAAGCGTTGCAAGAGTCTTATGAATCTGCTCTGACTGAAGAAGTCGAAAAGATCAAAACAGAATTGGCCGAGAAGGTAGACGACTATCTCTCTTATGCTGCTGATCAATGGATGACAGAAAATAGTCTAGCCGTTGAGCATGGTATTAAGACAGAGATGGCAGAGTCGTTCTTCGACGGCCTCAAAAAACTCTTCGTGGAACAAAACTTTACTGTTCCTGAAGAAAAATTCAACCTACTTGACGGTATGGCTGAAGAGCTTAATGATATGGAAACAAAACTCAACGAGCAAATCGATTCCAACGTCTCTTTGAATAAGAGAATTGGGGAATTTGTTAAAATGGAAATTGTGAACGAATGTGCTACTGGACTCGCTGAGACCCAGAAGGAGAAATTAGTTTCTCTGGCAGAAGGGGTTGAGTTTGAAAATGAAACAGACTTTAAAAAGAAAGTCGAAACTATCAAGGAATCATACTTCACTAGGAAGGCTGAAGATGCTACAACAGCAACTGAACCCACCGAAGAAGCATCTGCACCATTGGTAGAAAATACCACTAGCGGTACAATGTCGAAATACGTTGATGCTATAGCAAAGTGGTCAAATTGATAATTTAACTAACTACTTATTCGGAGTAAAACCAAAATGGCTTACAAGCAACTCCAGGAAAAGTGGGCACCCGTTCTGAATCACGAAGCTCTTCCAGAGATTGAAGATTCATATAAGAAAGGCGTAGTCGCACAGCTACTGGAAAACCAAGAAATTGCCCAAAGAGAAGAAGGGCAAGTTCTACAAGAAACACTACAGACTACAGGTTACACCACAGGCGATACCGCCACAGGTCCTGTTGCAGGTTTCGACCCAGTATTGATCAGTCTTATTAGACGTTCAATGCCACAATTAATTGCATATGATATCGCTGGCGTTCAGCCAATGACTGGTCCTACTGGACTTATCTTTGCAATGAGAACATTCTACGGCACAGAGCGTAGACCTGCAAACGGTAACTTCCGTGAGGCACTATTCAACGAGCCTAACGCTGGTTTCTCTGGTGGAGCTGGTCAGGATCTTGCTGAATATGATCCTACTGCTTCAGGTTCTGCCGTTAACGATGCTGAAGGCAACAACCCATCACTCTTAAATGACAGCCCTGCTGGAACTTATGAGCAGACTGGTGATGCTACTGGTATGTCAACAGCAACTGCTGAAGGACTAAACGATGCCACGGACACTAATGAGTTCCGTGAGATGGGTTTCTCAATCGAGAAAGTAACTGTTACTGCGAAGTCACGTGCTTTAAAGGCAGAGTACTCAATCGAGATGGCTCAAGACCTCAAGGCTATTCATGGATTGGATGCAGAGCAAGAACTTGCTAACATTCTCTCTACTGAAATCCTTGCTGAAATCAACAGAGAAGTTGTTAGAACTATCTACGTTAACGCTGTTGCTGGTGCTCAAAACAATACTGCTAACGGTGGTATATTTGACCTAGACGTTGACTCAAATGGTAGATGGTCAGTTGAGAAGTTCAAGGGACTACTCTTCCAGATAGAAAGAGATGCTAACGCTATCGGTCAGCAAACTCGTCGTGGGAAGGGCAACATCTTGATCTGCTCTGCAGACGTTGCTTCTGCTCTTGGAATGGCTGGCGTTCTTGACTACGCTCCTGGTCTTAATGGTAACAACAGTTTGACTGGTGTAGATGATACATCTTCAACACTTGTTGGTACTCTTAACGGACGTATCAAGGTTTACGTTGATCCTTATTCTGCTAACGTTGCTGACAAGCACTTCTACGTTGCTGGATACAAAGGTACTTCACCTTATGACGCTGGATTATTCTATTGCCCATATGTACCTCTACAGCAGGTCAGAGCAATTAATCCTAACACCTTCCAACCAAAAATTGGATTTAAGACTCGTTACGGAATGGTTTCCAATCCTTTCTCTGGTGGTCTTACACAAGGTTCAGGTGCTCTTACAGCTAATGCTAACAAGTACTACAGACGTGTACAAGTTGCTAACCTCATGTAATTTGAGATTAACACATAACATAAAGAGACCCATATGGGTCTCTTTTTTTTGTATAAATAAATCAGTTTTGCAAAGAAATAATGACAAGCTTGATTGATCCAAGAAAATACTCCGATGCAGTTGACCTATTAAGGTCATTTTTTTTGTCTAAAAATTTTCTAGAAGTACATACACAAAATCGTTTGAGTATCCTTGCTGCCTGTGAAGATCCAGAAACGGTAGCAACTTATAATTATGGTGGTAATATATGGCCACTGCCACAAACAGGTCAGATGTGGCTTGAACATGAATTACTTTCCAACCCCAAAGAAGAGGGGTTTTTCTGTGTCTCTACATCGTATAGAGCTGAACCAAATCCTGTACCTGGTAGACATGAGACTATTTTCCCTATGTTTGAATTTGAAATGAAGGGAGGTGTAGAAGAACTTAAACTAATGGAAATAGAATTGTGTGAATGGTTAGGTCTACCATTAGACAAAGGAAATATACAGACTTATGATGATTGGACTAATCAATTCAACACTAAAGAACTAGACCATGATCATGAAGAAAAGATTGGTCGTGGTATGATTACAGATTTTCCTGAATGGACATCACCATTCTGGAACATGGCACGTAATGAAGATGGTACCAGTAAGAAGATCGATGTTATATTGAATGGTATGGAAACTATCGGTAGTGCTGAAAGGAGTACCGATAAAGATCAGATGCGTGATACATTCTATACTATATCAGATGGACAGTATGCTCAACTGATTATTGATTTGTTTGGTAGAAGTAGGGTAGAAGCAGAACTTGAAAAGTTCTTATCATTTGACTTCTTCCCTAGATCTGGTGGAGGCATCGGAATGACTCGTATAATATCAGCCCTTGAATAGGGCTCTTTGTGAGGTGACGAAATTGGTAAACGTGTCAGTCTGTTTAACTGATGTTCCTGGCGGGACTTGAAGGTTCGACTCCTTCCCTCACAGTTAAAAATATATTTATAGATCTTGACAACAATGTGAAGAGGATATAAAATTAGTAAATAGTTAATACCATATAAATGTACCAGTGAAGTATGATGAAATTAAATCCTGGTATCAACTAGAAGTCGAAAATGAAAATCTTGAATCTATGTTAACAATATATCAAGACCACATCGAGGAACTAGAAGAGGAAAACATCCAGTTAAAGCAGAAAGTGCTTTTCCTGGAACAACAACTTGAGTACAAAACATTAGGATTACCTGTAGAGGAAGAAGATAAATAACACGTAATCCTTTAATTACATAATGAATACTTTAATTTTGATCATGTCCTTTGCTAACTTCGTTTTCTACCCTCTGGTGGTAGGAAGTATTGTTGCGGTTATAATTGAACAAATCTTCAGAGCTAAAGGTAATGAAGATAATCCAGAAGATGTAAAAAAAGTAGTTATCTCTATGGGTATACGAAAGTATCTTTTGAGACAGGCATGGATTTTTAATCTTATCTGGTTCTTTGGGTATTTCATTCTTATGTTTACTATAGGAAGACAGCAACCCCAGGCTATGCCTGACCTTATTTGGCAAGGATAATTATGATGCAATTCAGAGAACAGGAAATAGATCGCCTAATATGGGCATGTCAATATCGTAAAGAGCATGTAGATTTTAATAAAACAGGTGCTCAATATTGGTATGATACTTATAATAAACTCCAACACAAGTTAGAAACTTATAGAGAAGAATTAGATTGTCCTGATTGTAAATACGTAGCATGTGATATACATGAGTAGGTATAAAGAAGCAGGAGTTGATATAGAAGCAGGTAATGCTTTTGTAGAAAGACTAATGAAGAAGGCACCTGCTATTGGTGGCTTTGGTGGAATGTTTCGAGTACCTGATGGATATGAGAAACCTGTATTGGTTTCTGGTGCTGATGGTGTAGGAACTAAAATTAATATATGCTGTATTGCTAGGGATTATACAACCATAGGTATAGACCTAGTTGCTATGTGTG
>VTLG01010212.1_pt1 | contig 11384 bp, 9 predicted proteins | sample 4694571 | NCBI WGS metagenome assembly VTLG01 (sample SAMN12604809, study PRJNA352737) | marine metagenome | biome: ENVO:00000447; feature: ENVO:00000209|ENVO:00000569|ENVO:01000036; material: ENVO:00002151; isolation source: viral sequences binned using virsorter ... | reverse complement strand
AAACTTGAAGTTTATAATGGCGACCTAGCCATTAAATGTTATGCAAGTGGGGGTACCGGTGCTGGGGGCACTATTCTTTTTATTGGTTGTGATGATAATAGTTTGTATATTGAAACTGGACAAATAACTTCTTGTCTTCTTTCAGCCGCTACAAATGCTGAATGTGGTAAGATGGTGTTTGGACTTGCTTTTCAGGGGGGTTGTAATCAACCCGCTGTAATTCTATGTGGATGTAGTTCTGCTCTTACAACCAACATAAGAGGACCATTATGTGGAGTTTGTGGTGCAAATTTTGCTTGCGCCGTAGGCATAGGCACGACGGCACCTTTCAGTTTATTGCACATCCAAGCAGGCGCATCCGGGGCTACATCAGCTGCGGAAACGGATTCAAAATTCATACTGGAACAGGATGCGGATCATATCTATACTGAATTTATTACGGATAATGATAAGGCCGGTGGCTTTATTTGGTCTTCGTCGGCGGGCGCGGCGGCGCAAGCGAGTAAAAAGGCGTGGTTTCAATATCAAAATAACACCAGCAATGAAGGATATTTCCAGATTGCGCCGGGTAATTCAGCATCCATGACGTGGTTGCATGACGGTAAAGTAGGCATAGGCACGTCGGCGCCTCTTGGAAACCTCCACGTTCAGGAGTCGGACGTAGCAGTAACACCCGACAGCGATGGTGATAATTTGATCATCGAAGCTAATGGTAGGGCAGGAATCAGCATTTTAAGCGCTGACAATGAAGGCGGGAAATTAATTTTCGGTTCGGCGTCTGATGCAACCGGTGCGGCAGTCTCATGGTACCACGACAGTGATATCCTGTATGTCGGCACTATACACGCCTCTGCCGAATTGTCGCTACGGACAGGTGAAAATGTAGAGGCTGTGCGAATTGATGATAGCGGAAACGTAGGCATAGGCACAGCAGCAATTGCCTCATCAAAATTGCGGGTGGAAGGTGGTAATATATGCGCACGATGTTGTATCTCAGTCGTCGGTAATATATGCGGATTAAATTGTCTCATAGTCGCTAATAATGCGTCCATCGTAGGTAGTTTATCTAAGGGTTCAGGTACATTTAATATCGTTCATCCGTGCGAAGATACAACAACACCAAATGAGTATAACAGCAAGAGACTTATACACGGCTTTATTGAAGGTCCAAAACACGGAATACAGTATGATGGTGAAGCTGTTTTGTGTGATGGAATTGCATTGGTAAAACTCCCTGAATATTTTGACAAGTTAGCAAGTAGGGATGCTCCAATTCATATTCAACTTACAAACATAGATGGTTGGACTCCGCTGGTAGTAAAACTACAAAGTAGTTGTAAGGTATGTGGTAATTGTTTCTATGTATGCACTATTGATGATGGTGTTAAAGATGCTAAGTTTGATTGGCAGGTATCTGCAAGTAGAGGTGATAAGTTCGTTAAAGAAGATACAACATCAACAGATGATAGAGGGTTGCTTTGTGTTGAAATGTGGGAAGATTCTGGACATGCAAAAGAAAGTGAAATAGATGTCTTAACCACTGTGCAACTAAAGGAATATATGGATTATAACACTATAACCTACACTGGAAGTGAAAACGATAGTGAGTTGGCCAGTTTAATTATGGCAGAACAGACAAGAAGACTTCCTGATTAATAAGAAAAAATAATGTAGTTTATTCTAAACATAAAAGGTGTTAAAATAAAATGTAGACTTATTTTAACACCTTTTTCTAACAAGGTTATTTATGAATCAACCTAATGGTCAACAACAAGGTTTACAGTTAGCTAAAAACGATAAAGTTTATTTTCTCATCCTACAAGGGGGAATAGGGGCAAGAATACTTCAAACTGCTTTTATTCGTACTCTTGTTCGTCAAAGAAAAGCTGAAAAAAATAACTATCCTATTTTGGTATGTGATAATACTTTAATAGGTCATATGGTTTCTGCTGCTTTATCCAATCAAAATGTACATGGAATACAAATGCCTGATGGTCATGGTGCCTATCCTTCTGACCCAGGTGTATGGACATTACCTGATGGTTCAGTAGAGCATCCTGCATTTACTCATTGGTTGGATAATTTTAGATACTATAGACAAGAAGATCAATATCCTATGTGGGAACTTCTCAATAACAATTGGGAAAGAGCTTATAGTATAGAGTATGGTTTTTCTCTTACCAAACTAATTCATCAACACAAATATAAGAGTGGTCCAAGTAGTTTTATTTCTAATCATTATGCTAAAACAATGGGTTTAGAGTATGATGGTGGGCCACCTATGTTGAAGATGACCGATACCAACAATCAGTTAGCAGAATTTATTCGGTCTACTCCCAAACCAATTGTGTTGCTACATTTAGGTATGGATAGAAATAAACAAGATTATGCAAGTCCTATAAATTATCGTACCTTTAAGGTGTGGAGTATAGCACGATGGACTGAATTAGTAGAAAATCTAAAACACAAATATAGTTTTATTCAGGTGTCAGCAAGTGAAGACAACCCTGAAATACCGAATGTTAAGGCAGTTAAGGTTGATAATCTAAATCCTATTCTTCAAGTTTTAGAGAGCACAAAGTGTAAATTTTTTATGAGTGTTGATAATAATCTTCCTCATCTAGCTGCGTCTATCAAAAAAAGAGGTGTTGTTTTGTGGGGGTCTGTTTCTCCAAATGTTTGGGGTCACAATCACAACATTAATATCTGGAACAAAGCTTCTTGTGATATTATCGGCTGCTGGAGGCCAAATGTTTTTGATGTTTTACCGGGTGGACAAAGTTGGGTATGCGATAGAGATTATTCCTGTATGAAGAGCATATCAGTAAAACAAGTGATGAGAGAAGTAGAAAAGTTAGAAGAAATACTGAAAAACGATGAAGATAAAACAAAAATTACGCTGTAAGGAGTAAAAATGGGTATAAATGTATTGGGTTTACAGTTTGGTCATGATGGTTCACAAGCGGTTGTAAAAGATGGCCATCTTGTTTCTGCTGTTGCAACTGAAAGAATAACTCGCTTCAAGAAGGAAAGAGGTTGTACAAAACAAAGTATCAAGTATGTTTTGGATAAGGCAGATATGAAGTTGGATGATATAGATGTTGTAGCGGTTACAAATTGGTTTTGGGACCGTGACAAAGACGGCTCCGAATTGTTTGATAAAAACAAAGATGATTTTTCTATTACTGATGATAAGGGTGTAGAATACAATCAACAAGACTATGCGACTTTTTATCAAAACGCAGGACAAGTTGCACAAGGTGTTTATCAATTCAACATAGGTGACCAACAGAAACCCTGTATGTTTATAGACCATCACTTTGCTCATTGTGCTTATTCTTATTTTAGTTCCCCCTATAAGGACGCCATTTGTCTCTCAGTGGACTTTGCAGACAATATGGGGTCATCACATAGCGTCTACTACTTTGACGATGAGAACATCATTTTTCGTCCTTTTAGAAGGGGTGGCGATTTTGCTATTGGTTCTTATTATGGTCAGGTTTGTGATTATTTAGGTTTCTATCCATCACTTACTGATGCAGGTAAGGTAATGGCTTTAGCAGCTTATGGTGAACCAAATAAAGATTACAAAGATTTTTGTTGGCCGAAAGTAGTACAGATGGGCGATATATTTCATGGGGATCAATATTTTCATACCCTGTCTAGGTTTGGAATAAAAGATTTTCCTGACCAGCGAGTTTTTTCTCCACAACTGAAAGGCGAAGGTGGCACTCCATCTCCTCAATGGTTGGATAAGAAAGAATGGGATAGTGATTTATCAAAAAACATTGCTGCTACTGCTCAAAAAGTTTTGGAAGAAAGCATTTATAATTTTGTAGAAAAACTTTCAAAGACATTGGGTAATATGAGTGATAATCTTTGTTTAGCTGGTGGTACAGTTTTGAATTGTGTAAGTAATGGCAATCTGATCAACAGCGGATTGTTTAAAAATGTTTTTGTTGCTCCTGCAACAGGTGACGATGGCTTGTCTATTGGTGGGGCGTTGTTTCTTGCTCACCAATTGAATAAAAATCGTAAGGATGAGATTAGCCAAACACCTAAGAAGAAAACTATACACACATCTAGAGAAGTGTTTGAGGGTGGAAGAACTTATAGTGAAGAAGAAATTGAAGATGCTATTAAGTCTAGTTCCTTTACTGGTAAAAAACTAAAAGATGAAACTATTATAAAGAGAGTGGTTGATTTTATTGACGAAGGTAAAGTGGTAGGGTGGTTTGAAGGTGGAAGTGAATTGGGTCCAAGAGCGTTGGGGCATAGAAGCATTTTAGGCGATGCAAGAAATCCTGAAATGAAAGGTATACTGAATGAAAAAGTAAAACATCGTGAAGAGTTCAGACCTTTTGCTCCTGTTATTCCCTTAGAGAACGCTAAAGAATGGTTTGATATACCTGCTCAGGGGTCACCTTTTATGCTGTATAGTGTGCAGTGTTTTCAGTATACCCGAATACCTTCAGGTGTTCATGTAGACGGATCAGCACGACTACAGACGCTCACAGAAGACACCAACGGAAGGTTTTATAAGTTGGTAAAAGCTTTTGGTGAAAAAACAGGTATACCTGTCATTATTAATACTAGTATGAATGTACAGGGAGAGCCAATTTGTGAAACTCCTGAAGATGCTTTAAAATGTTTTGAGGGGACAGAAATAGATGTTTTGGTATTGGAAAATTATCTAATAGTGAAAGAGTGATATGAAGATTCTAGGTTTATATGGATGTGTAGGTTGGACACCTGATGTTGCATGGCTGCACAGCGCTGGTGCATCTCTATGGATAGATGGTAAACATATTGTTAGTATTAGCGAAGAAAGATTATCTAGAGAAAAGTATGATGGAAATTTTCCTACCATGTCTATTGATTATGTTTTGGGTGCAGCAGAAATCACTAGTGATGATGTTGATATAGTTTCCTATGTGCAAAATGTTCACTCTCCACTTCGTCTAGAATCTATTACTCAAATATTACAAAGAGAGTTTCCAAATAGTAGAATAAAATTTTGTGACCATCATCAAGCTCATGCTTGTGCAACATTTTTTACATCACCATTTGAGAAAGCATCTATTCTTTCGTTAGATGGAGCGGGAAATAGTTTCCCGATTTCGCGGAATGTCGCTGGTTATGAAACAGGACTTTATGCGATAGGGGACAAGAAGAAAGGTATATATGTGGTTTATCACTCTATAAATGGAACAAAGCCTCATAACACTTTTAATTTAGGTCAGGTGTATAACAACATTTCTAGATGGTGTTATTCTCAAATGGAACCGAAGAAAGCACAGGCTATTGATAATCAATTTATTTTTATGGAAACCGCTCCCGGTAAGATAATGGGTTTGGCTGCTTATGGTGATAAAGAAAAAGTTGATTTACCAAACTTGTTTGATATAAACAGTGATAAGTTTTACTTCCCCTACATCTATGACCGAAAGATGCCAGAGGATAAAGATTTGGACAAGTACGAAGCAAAAGATGTGGCTGCTTGGTTACAATCTCAGTTTGAAGAAATACTTATAAAGTTTTTTGAAAACCTACCAATGAAAGCAAAGAACATATGCATCGGTGGTGGTTGTGGTTTGAATGTTATGTTAAATTCGCTGTTATTAAAGAGAAAAATATTTGATGATGTTTATGTATTCCCTGCAGCCAATGATTCTGGTTTATGTTTTGGTGGAGCTATATACGAAGTTTTTAGAGAAGAGAAGAAAATAGTATTGCCAGAGTACTTGGGATTCCTAGGTAAAAAATATAGTGAAACAGAGGTGGAAAATGCCTTACAAGAAATGGGATGAAAAAGACTTATTAAAAAAAGTAAGTGAAGATATTTCTAATAATAAGATAGTAGCTTGGTTTCAAGGTGGAAGTGAGTTTGGACCAAGAGCCTTGGGTCATAGAAGTATATTTGCTAACCCTTGTTGGGTAGATGTTAAGAAATATTTGAATGAAAAAATAAAGTACCGAGAGGGGTGGCGACCTTATGCTCCTATTGTAATAGAAGAAGAACTAAATGAATATTTTGATGCGTATGATAGTCCGTCTAATGCCTATATGCTGATGAGCTATGAAGTAAAACAACTCTCTAAAATTCCTGGGGTTACACACAAAGATAAGACAGCAAGAGTTCAGACGGTAAACATAAAACAAAATAGAAGAGTTTATAATTTACTAAAATTTATTAAAAGTAAGATAGGAGTTCCTATTCTGCTAAATACCTCATTTAATTTGGGGGGTGAGCCTATTGTAGAAACTCCAAAAGACGCTTTAATCACCTTTACTAATTCAAATATTGATGTTTTAGTAATGGAGAATTTTTATATAAATAAGGAGGAATGAGTATGGCAACACAAGATGTTTTTAATGAGATAACTGATCTCGTAGAATCGTTTAAGGACGAGCATGGTAAGAATATGGGTGGTAATAAGGCCGCCGGTCTACGAGCAAGAAAGGCAGCTACTCAGTTGAAGAAGCTTTTGACTGATTATAGGAAGGAAAGCATAGAGGGTACCAAGGATTAATGTCTATTGCTCTTTTAATGATGATAAAAGATGAGTTTAGAAGTACTCAAAAGATTATTGAGTCATTAGAAGATGTTGTTGATGAAAAGGTTATTGTTATAACGGGAAACAAAAGAGTAAAAGAGAGTGGAAACTCTAAAATACTCTATTATCCTTGGCATGATGATTATTCAGCCCCATTAAACGCTGGATTAAGGCTTATAGAGTCAAAATGGGTATTTAGAGTGGATTTTGACGAAGAAATAGACGAAAATACCCGAAAAAAGGTCCAAAAAACGGTTGATTTAGATGAAGAGGTTTGGGCATACGAAGTAAGCCAAAGAGGTTATTTACCCGAAAATAGGGTAGAATTTGGGGTTAAAAAAGTAAAAAAATACAAGAATTACATAAACGCTGTTGATGATACGTGTATTCGGTTGTTTAGAAACGATCCAAGGGTGTTTTTTGAGTTTAATCATCATGAAACTTTGTATAATTCACTACGGAGGTCAAATTTAAAGTTTGAGAAGTCCGACATAGTTATTCATCATTGGGGCAAACTTAATATGAAAGAAAAAGCGCCCTATTATTACAAGATAGCACAAGATAGATTGAGAAGATACCCTGAAGATTTTCAAAGTTATTATTATTTGGGTACATCGGCTGAATTTATTGGAAAAACAGAAGAATCATATCAGGCTTTTTTAGCTGGATATAAAAAACATGGTACCGAATACTATCGTTTACCAATGGAACATTTAAAACGTAAAAGGAGATTTAAAAATGGCTGAGAACGAGTCTATCACTCTAGAAACACTTCAACAGCAACGAGAACAGATATTGAATACTGTTAATAATCTTACCGCACAAAAGGCACAGTTGGAAGAACAGTTAAGTGCTGTAAAGAATGCGTTATCTACGAATCAGGGTGCTTTGCAATATTCTAACGCTCTTATCACCTCTTTGACACCAGAAGAAGACGCGCCTACTCCTGATGGAGAGGGTGATAATGGTACAGTAGTGCTTCCGACACCGGAAGAAAATGAAGATGAGTCTGTTAGCCTATAACAAATGTATATTCTCTGTATAGTTATTTGAGAGTATTTTGGAAATATAAAATCATATTTATATATGAAGTTTTTAGGTTCTAACGTATTTGCTATAAGAAAACTTCGCTACAAGAGCATAAAATACTAATGTATATACCTGCTTTTTTGTTTGACGAAGAAAAATAAAAACTAAATATTTTTTTAAATACTCTCATTTAACTTATGGAGAAAATAAATGGCTGAAGTATTTGTATCTCCTGGTGTTTATACTCAGGAAATGGATGACACATTTAGCCCGCCTCCTGGTGCTGCTGGTATGGGTGCTGCTTTAGTTGGGTATACCAAGAAGGGTCCAGCCTTTCTTCCCACTACAGTAAGCTCGTTTGGCCAGTTTCGTGACCGTTTTGGTGGCCTGAATCCCGAATTTTATATGCCTTATGCAGCTAACTCCTACCTTAGAAATGCTTCCTCACTTAATGTGACAAGAGTTTTAGGTAGAGGTTCAGTTGCTGCGGGTACAATTGGTTTTCTTTCGTTTCCCAGATTATCCGGTTATTCTGTTTCTGCTGTATCTGGTGGTTGCACTGTTTTAGGTACAGTAAGAAAGAGAACTTCTGGTGATGGCGACATTCTTTTAAGTGGTACGCCTACTAATTTTTCCTTATCTTCTAACGGCACAATTGTTACTGGCCTATCCATGGATGAAGCTAGTGGTAATTATGTGAAGAAGGTAATGGGTACTGATCCTCAAACTGCACACACTGGCGAAAAACTTACTGATCTTTACGTCGATGCAGTGTTTGATTATGATGTTGGTAATGTTAATGGTACTGTAAGTGGTCAGGCAAATGGCAACCCTGGTGGTAGTCTTTTTTCGTCTTGCACTGCTGATGGTGATGCATTTGATGACGTTACGGGTGGTTTCGCTGAAGCTAATTCGCCGTGGTTTGTTTCGCAAAACGCTGGTGGCGCTTTACAGAACTTATTCCGCTTTTATACCAGATCTCATGGACAGATTGAAAATAACTCTCTCAAAATTCAGATTTCTAATGTTGAAACTTCGGTTTCTGCGTTTCCCGCTTTTACGGTAAGTGTTCGTGCAGCTGGTGATGATGACAGAAGACCTATGGTTTTAGAGTCTTATGAAAATGTCAATCTTAATCCTGATTCTCAAAACTACATCGCCAGAGTTATTGGTGATCGTAGAGTGTCTTATGATTTGACACAAGATCCGCCTGAATTATTGTTTGATGGTGACTATCCCAACAGATCAAAACTCGTAAGAATTGATATGAATACGGATGGGTATAGTGAAGATTCTCGACCTGCTGGTTTTAGAGGTGTAGGATCTATTCTTGCTCAGTGCGGCGGCCCAGCAGCAGGTGCTGGCGGCGTTGATGGTGGTTTGACAGGTGTAGTTGCTGCCCTACCGACTGTTACTAATCAGGTAAGAGATGGTGTAGTTGATAAGGTGCAGGTGATGGGTATTAACTTTACTTCGCCAGGTGTTGGTGATAGACTTAAGAAGACTGTAACCTCTGCTTCTGGTAGTACAACTGCTGATCAGGGTATGCTGTTTATCTCTACTACAGGCGAGCTTTCTGGATCTGGTAGTATTACTAATTTTACGTTGGTTAATATGGTTGGATCTAACTCTGGTAACTTTGTTAATTCTTCCACTCGTCGTAGGGCTGGATTAGAAGACAATCTTGCAGTTAAATTTATTGCTCCTGTATTTGGTGGTTGGGACGGTTATGATCCTAGATCTAATTTATTAACTGACCTTAACGATGGTACAGTATCTGGTGATTTTGATGTAGCTAGAAAAACATTAGCTAATCCTGAAGAAGTTGATTTTAATCTATTAGCTGTTCCTGGCGTTACTTCTTCTGGTGCTGGTACTCCTATTAATAATTTCCTCAATATGGTAGAAAGCAGAGCTGATGCATTCTTGTTGGTTGATATCGCTAACTCTACTGCTACTGGTGCTGGATTAGGGATGACAGTTACTCAAGCGCAGACAGAGGCAGATAAGTTTGATTCTAGCTATGGTGCTACTTACTATCCGTGGGTTAGAATTAATGATGCTGAAAATCAGCGGCTTGTGTGGGTTCCGCCTTCGGTAGAAATCATGGGTGCATATGCATTCAACGATAGAGTTGGTCAACCTTGGTTTGCTCCAGCTGGATTCAATCGTGGTGGTTTGGAAAGAGTGCTGGAAGTTAGAAGAAGATTAACACAGACTCAGCGTGATGAACTTTATAACAACACACCGGGCGTTAATCCTATTGCTACTTTCCCTGGTCAAGGTATTGTTATTTTTGGTCAGAAAACACTACAGCAGAAATCTTCGGTGCTGGATAGAGTGAATGTTCGCAGAATGATGTTAACAGTTAGAAAGACCATTTCTAGAATGTCTCGTAACTTCGTCTTTGAGGCTAATAACGCTCAGACTAGATCTGCTTTGTTAAATTCTGTTAACAACTATCTCAGTTCAGTACAAGCGGCCAATGGTATTAACGAGTTCAGAGCTTCTATTTCTGAAGGTGCTGATTTGGTGGACAGGAATGTGATTAAGGGTAAAGTTTTCTTGAAACCTACTTCGGTTGCTGAAATCGTTATCTTTGACTTTACTTTGACACCACAAGGCGCTTCTTTTAGCGACTAACATAAAATGATGGTATGGGGGAAAACAAAATTTCCTCCATACTTATATTTATTTTAGAAAATAAATTAATTTTTATTTATTTGGAGATATAGAATGGCCGATGTTAGATCTGTAAATCAGATGCTTGCTGATACTTTTGAACCGAAGAGGCAAAACCGCTGGTATTTTCAATTTGCTGAAGATGTTCTTCCTCAGTTTGTTGCTAAAACTTTTGCTCGTCCCACTTTTACTCAAGAATCTGTAGTGGTGGATTATATTAACAGTAAAAGATATTTGGCTGGTAAGTTTGAATGGGGTACTATTGCGTTGACTCTTCAAGATCCTATTGCACCTTCGTCTTCACAGAAGGTTATGGAATGGGCACGTTTGGCACATGAAACAATTTCTGGTCGTGATGGATATGCTGCATTTTATAAGAAAGATTTTTCTTTGAATTTGATGGACCCTGTTGGTGTTACAGTTGAACAGTGGGACATTAAGGGTGCATGGATCACGGACGCTGATTTTGGTGGATTGGATTATGCTAGTGGCGAGCCGGTTGAAATTAGTATTACAGTGCGTCCTGATGAGTGCATATTGAGATACTAATCTTTATAGTTTATTTCTCATCATTTGTTTATTAAAATTTCTTGTAACCTTACAAGAAGGAGTTTTATCATATGAGTGAAGATAAGAATGCAACTGTAGAGTTTGGTGCTGATGATGCAGAAGTAGAAAATAGAAGTACAGAAATCAACCCGCAGGAAATCAATGAGAACCCTGGCCAATATGCACGGAAAGTGGCTGAGGACAGGGCTACTCAATACGATCAGATGGCGGGTTTTTCTGTGCCTCGTGATTATGTAATGCTTCCGTCCAAAGGGAGAATTTATCCTCAAGATTCTTCTCTGTACAATATGGAAGAAATTGAAGTTAGACATTTAACTGCTGCTGATGAAGATATTTTAACATCCAGATCTTTGTTGCGAAGTGGTAAAGCAATTGATACGATGCTTTCAAATGTCATAATGAATAAAAGCGTTAGAGTGGAAGATCTTATTTCTGGTGATAAAAATGCTATACTTACTTTTCTTAGAATTACGGGGTATGGCCCTGAGTATGAAGTAGAAATTGATTGCCCTAGTTGTAATGATAATGTTAAGTATGAATTTGATT
>VTLG01008496.1_pt1 | contig 11385 bp, 16 predicted proteins | sample 4694571 | NCBI WGS metagenome assembly VTLG01 (sample SAMN12604809, study PRJNA352737) | marine metagenome | biome: ENVO:00000447; feature: ENVO:00000209|ENVO:00000569|ENVO:01000036; material: ENVO:00002151; isolation source: viral sequences binned using virsorter ... | reverse complement strand
AGATTTTGTCGTTGCCTATAACGAGTCAGAGCTGGCACAGGCTGAGCGGTATACGCACGTAATGAATCGCAGCACAAATCAAATTAGAAAATTGCAAGTTAGTGGATTTTATAGGGATGTTGAGCTTACGCCCTCCAACATAGAAGAAAATTCTATTACAGACAGATACAATGAAATTGGAGGCGTACGTCCGTCTTACGAAAACGACGAGCGGCATCAACTACTTGAAATGCATGCCGATATTGATCTGCCTGGGTACGAGGACGAAGACGGGGTTGCGTTGCCCTATGTAGTTACAATCGACAAAGGCAGCAACACCGTTCTTTCTATCTATAGAAATTGGTCTGAAGACGATCCGCACAGAGCCAAGAAGCAACATTTTGTGCACTATGGTTATGTTCCCGGCATTGGCTTTTACAACCTTGGCTTGATCCATATGATCGGTGGGCTGGCTAAATCCGCAACCAGTTTGCTCAGACAACTAGTTGACGCAGGCACCCTATCGAATTTACCCGGAGGCTTGAAGACTCGTGGACTCAGAATCAAGGGTGACGACACTCCTATCATGCCCGGAGAATTTAGGGACGTTGATGTCCCCGGTGGGTCAATTCGTGACAACATCACCTTCCTTCCTTATAAGGAACCTTCTTCGGTTCTTTACCAGTTACTTGGTAACATCGTTGAAGAAGGAAGACGCTTTGCATCAATGGCGGATCTTAAAGTAGCAGACATGAATCAAGACGCTCCCGTGGGGACGACTCTTGCAATCATGGAACGCGCCATGAAGGTGCAGTCTGCTATCCAAGCCAGGATTCATGCAAGTTTAAAGCAAGAGTACAAAATACTTGCACGAATCATTGCTGACTATACAGATCCGGCTTATCCGTACGAAACAGATGAAGGCGAGGAAATTAAGATTGAAGACTTTGATGATCGTATAGATGTTGTGCCAGTCTCTGATCCTAATGCATCAACAATGGCTCAGAGAATTATGCAGTACCAAGCAGCACTGCAGTTAGCTGCACAGGCGCCAAACCTTTACGACATGCCACTACTCCATCGCCAGATGATGGAATTAATAGGTATACCCAATGCTGATAAGGTGGTACCAAACCAAGAGGAGGTTCCACCTAAAGATCCTGTAACAGAAAACCAAGACATGCTTACGTTAGCCCCTGTCAAGGTATACGAATACCAAGATCACGAAGCGCATATGCGTGTGCACATGGCACTAAAGAATGACCCACAGCTTGCACAAGAAGTTCAGAATAGTCCTGCGGGTGGTGCGGTAAGTGGTGCGCTAGATTCACATGTAAGAGAGCACTTGGCGTTTGTGTTCCGCAGGCAGATAGAAGAAGAGCTTGGGGCACCGCTACCGCCAGTCGGAGAACCACTGCCTACAAACATAGAAAGACAGCTTAGTGTAATGGTGGCCGATGCTGCTGATCAAATGATGGGTAAAAAACAGCAGAAGGCACAGGCTGAGCAGATGGCAGCACAGCAAGAAGATCCAATTGTTAAGCAAAGGGAGCGTGAGCTTAACATTCGAGAAATGGAAGTTCAAAGAAAGCAGCAAGCTGACCAAGCGAAACAACAATTTGATACTGCTAAACTTGGCCTTGATCGGGAAAAAGCAGAAGCAGACATATCTATGGACGAAAAAGAGCTGGCTGCTAAGGTTAGCTTAGAGCAACAAAAGCTTGCGGCTGACTTAGAAAAATTTGAAGCCGAGCAAGAAGCGGAAGGCTTTAAGTTTGGCATTGAAACGGACAAATTTACTGCTCAGTTAGAACAAAAAGAGAGAGAAAGGGAGCGTAAGGGTGAGTGACGATGTTTTATCTTTGCTTAAAAGAAAAATTAGAAACCATATGAATGAGATTGCCGATCATCTGGCACTCGGTTCAGCGTCAAGCATGGAAGAATACCGCAAAATGTGCGGAATTATAGAAGGTTTGGCGTATTCGGAGAGAGAGATCATTGACTTAGAGGACAAAATAAGGGATATATAATTTTGAAGTGGCAAACTTCAGTTCAACTTGCTAAATATTTTGGTATAATCTCTAGCAAAGAAGCGGATGATTGGGTTGAACCAGAAGAATTGCCATTTTATTTTGAATTTGATGACGAGGGACGGCTTTGGGCGGTTCCTGTAAACGAAAAAAATAGTAAAAAAAGAAAACCTTCTAATTAGAAGAGCTACATCCGAAAGGATGCCACAATTTTACGAGAGGTAGCATGACTGCGCTCGCACAAATAGTAAATCCCTACGAACGACCACCCAAAGAAGTAGAAAACACAACAATTTCCGAAGATGAAGAGTTCCTTCGGACTGCATCACAGCTCCCTGAGCCTTCAGGTTACAAATTATTGATTGCACTTCCTGAGGTAGACGAAACCACGGAAGGCGGCATCATAAAATCACACAAATCCCAGCACGAAGAGTCAATTTCTACCGTTGTAGGGTTTGTGTTAAAGATTGGCCCCGACGCTTACTCTGATTTTTCCAGATTTCCCACTGGTCCGTACTGCAAAAACGGTGACTGGGTAATATTTAGGGCGTTTAGCGGGACAAGAATTAAGATTCACAACAAAGAGTTCCGTTTAATCAACGATGACACTGTAGAGGCGGTCGTAGAAGATCCCAGGGGCGTAGAAAGGGCGTAAGATGAACGAAGAAACTGGAAGAACAAGCGACGAAGAAAGGTTTTTGGGCGTAAGAACAACAATTGAGCCTCCAGAACCCGAATCATCTGAGTCTGAAGCCTCACAAATTGATGTTGAGGTGGTTGACGACCGGCCAGAGCAAGATCAAAGGTTTCCTCCTCCCGATGATGACGCAGATGAGCTAGAACAGTACGGAGCTAAGGTTCAAAAGCGTATTAAGAAAATAAAAAGCCAATATCACAAGGAGCGTAGGTCAAAAGAGGCTGCTGAAAAGCTTTCTAACGAAGCTGTTGACTATACAAAGCAACTTCAGGTAGAAAACCAAAGATTAGTGAAGTTGGTTCAGGATTCTCAGACCGCATTGACGCAACAGGCAAAAAATCGTGCAGCTAACCAGCTTTTGCTTGCTGAAGAGGACTTTAAGAGAGCACATACGTCAGGTGACGCCGAAGCTATAGCAGAGGCGCAGAAAAGTTTAACAAATGCACAGCTTGCTCAGGCATATGCACCTTCTGTTTCCAGAAAAATCATAGAAAAGTGGAAACAGGACGTAATGGCCCAGGAAAATTATGCCGAAAGCCAGCAACAGTACCAACCAGCACCTGATTTGGAGCCTGACCCCAAAGCGGTTGAATGGCAGGGACAAAACGAATGGTTTGGGACAGATACGGAAATGACTAGCTTCGCTTACGGTGTACATGAGCGACTTGTAAACGAAGGTATTGACCCAGACACTGATGAGTACTATCAATTAATTGACAAACGTATGAAAGAAATCTTTCCTACGCATTTCGGTGGAAACACTACTATTAGTGTTGAAACTGCATCCACTCGTAAAAGAGCAAACCCTGTAGTTGCTCCCGCTTCTAGACATAGCGGTGCAGCTCCACGGAAAGTACAGTTAACACAAACACAGGTAAGACTCGCAAAACGCCTGGGCCTAACACCACATCAATATGCAACACAACTAATGAAGGAGATGGTTTGATGGCTAAAAAGCGCGCTGCCAGGAAACCCAGGGAGCTAGAGACTCGTGAAACGGAGACTCGTAGCAAAACATGGGAACCTGCATCAACTCTGCCGGACCCTGCGCCACAAGATGGCTGGGTGTTTAGGTGGATAAGAACATCAATGGTCGGAAGCCCGGATAATACCAATGTTTCTAAGAGGCTTAGGGAAGGTTGGGAACCAGTTCGCGCTGAAGACCACCCCGAACTCCAGATTATGAGTGATCATAAATCGGAGTGGGGTGAAAAAGGAAACATTGAAGTTGGCGGACTACTGCTCTGCAAGGCACCCGAAGAGGTTGTCGAACAAAGGCGTGAGTATTTTAAAAAACACGCAGACTCACAGATGCAGGCTGTCGACAACAATTATATGCGTGAGAACGATCCAAGGATGCCAGTTCTCGCGCCTGATCGTAAAACTCGTGTGGCGTTTGGTGGCGGAAGCCGCTGATGCCCAAACTTAGGAACTAGAAATCATGGCTACTTCAGCTACACCATACGGTGCAAGGCCAATTGGTACGCTGAGTGCTTCAGGCTCGTTTACGGGCAAAGTGAGGCACTTGCCGATTGCCAGTGCGTATGGCACCGCAATTTTTAACGGTGATTTCGTAACGGTTCATACAGATGGTACTATCGTGAAAGACACTGGTACCGCTGCGTTGAATTCTGTCGGAATTTTCGTGGGTTGTTCCTACACGCCAAACACAACAAATCAGAAGACGTTTAATACGCAGTGGCCTGCGTCTACAACGGCAACTGATGCGATGGCTTTTGTGATTGACGACCCAAATGTTGTATTTCAAATGCAGGCCGATGGCATAATGAACACCACGGATCGTGGCTTAAATGTTGCTATCAACCAAGTGGCTGGTTCTACAGCTATTGGTAAGTCTAAAAACACTATTGACTCAGGAACGACTGTTACACCAGCTACAACGGTGACGCTTCCGCTTCGTGTCATCGACTTTGTTGATGGACCGAACAGCAAGGCTCCCGTTGGAACTACTGATAGTGACGGTTTCCCTGATGTGGTGGTTGTTTTCAATCAAGCGTCTAGTGTGACGGTTTCTCCTCATCAATACCGACGAGCCACTGGGCAATAGGAGAAATTAACTAATGGCTATTTCACGCGCACAACTTCTCAAGGAACTGCTTCCTGGACTTAATGCTCTCTTCGGAATGGAGTATGGACGTTACGATGACGAACATGCTGCACTTTATGAGACGGAAAGTTCAGATCGGTCCTTTGAGGAAGAAGTAAAGCTTTCGGGCTTCGATGCGGCTCCCGTCAAAGACGAAGGGTCTGCAATTTCCTACGATGCTGCACAGGAGAGCTTCACAGCTCGCTACAATCATGAGACTATCGCCATGGGCTTCGCTATTACAGAAGAAGCTATGGAGGATAATCTTTATGACTCCCTGTCGGCTCGTTACACCAAGGCCTTGGCTCGCGCCATGGCTCACACGAAGCAGGTTAAGGCGGTAGTTCCGCTTAACACCGGCTTTGATAGCTATCAGTCTGGCGACGGTGTCTTTTTGTTTAGTGCGTCTCACCCACTAGTTAGTGGTGGAACGAATGCTAACATGCCAAGCACCCATGCTGACCTTAACGAGACATCTCTTGAGGCAGCGGTAATTCAGATTGGTAAATGGACGGATGAGCGTGGTCTAATGATTGCTGCTCGTCCTCAGACGCTTATAATTCCACCCGACTTGCAGTTTGTCGCGGCACGGGTAATGCAGTCTGATCTTCGTCCTGGAACTGCTGACAATGACATTAACGCTGTGCGTTCAATGGGCGTTGTGCCTGGCGGAACCGTTGTGAATCATTATCTGACTGATACTGACGCATGGTTCTTGCTAACAGATGTTCCTAATGGACTTAAGCACTTCAATCGTGTAGCACTTGAAACAAGCATGGATGGTGACTTTGACACCGGAAATGTGCGCTACAAGGCTCGCGAGCGTTACAGCTTCGGTGTCTCTGATCCCTTGGGGATTTGGGGAACAACGGGAGCGTAGTGTAGGTTTAGGGGTGGGAACTTTTGTTCCCGCCCCTTCACCTGCTTTCTTTTTCCTGACTACCATAAATGGTAGACACTAGCCAAGACAGGAGAATGTAATGGCTAACACAACTTTTTCAGGACCAGTAAGGTCAGAAAACGGATTTCAATCCGTTACCAAAGACAGTAGCAGTGGTGCTATCACCACTAGGGTAGTACTGGGCAAGGGTGTTGGGTACGCCACGGGCGTTACCGTAAACACCACAGCGGGTGATAGTCCAGCTATTGGTGAGTTTACTCAGCCAGCAAACACCGTGATCACAGGCATTTCAATCTTATGTGTTACGGCTCCAGTCATTGGAACCGGAGACATTGGTTTTGAGGTCGGGTCAACATCATCCGGTGCCCAGCTTGTCGCAGCCATTACGGATCAGATCCTAGATGGCGGCACGACTGTCGTTGTTGGCAATGTCGTAAACTGTACCCTGGTTGCTCAGACGGAGAGCGGCACCACTGCTCCCGCGTCAGTGCAATACACCTCTGCTGAACGAACAATTTATTGCAACATCACGAATACCGTTGATGCTACAACCGCAGGTTCGTTTACCTTTATTATTGAATATGTTCCGATAGCATCGCTATCGTCTTAATTAATTAAAAAGATAGGGTCACCCATCGTTTAGGTGGGTGGCCAGATCTTCTGCCATGGGTAGGGTAGAACCCTTGTTCCCATAAGGAGATTTAAATGGCCGACGCAGTAACTTCGCAGACTCTGCAAGATGGCGACAAATCTGTCGTCATGAAGTTCACCAACATTTCTGATGGGACAGGCGAAGCCGCCGTCAAGAAGGTGGACGTTTCCGCACTACAGACCCAGTCGGGCTCAGGCGCTGCCTGCACCGGAGTGGCAATCCAGCAAGTTTACTACGAGCTTAACGGCATGACCGTAGATCTTATCTGGGATGCTAGTACCGATGTCGTATGTTGGACGCTTAGTGGATATGGGTTCTTTGACTTTAGGTCTTGTGGACCCCTTACGAACAACTCAGGTGGCGGAAAGACTGGCGACCTTATGTTTACGACTACAGGGCACGCCAGCGGGGACCGCTACTCCATTCTGTTAAAAATGGGCAAGAGTTACGAATAATGCCAAAAAAGAAAAAGTCTACAAAAAAAAAGCCATCTAACAAAAAGATTACAAAAAGACAGGCTGATGCTCTAAAGAAACATTCTCAGCATCACACAAAAAAGCACATGGCTGAAATGCGTAGAAGCATGAAGGGTGGTGCATCGTTTACGACTGCTCATCGGAACGCTATGAGAAAGGTAGGCAAGTAATGGCCACTTCAGGAACATCAACCTTTAACTTAGACATAACAGAAGTTATTGAAGAAGCGTTTGAGAGATGCGGACTTCAATCAAAAACTGGTTATGATGTAGAAACGGCTAGAAGGTCATTAAACCTATTAAGCCTTGAGTGGGCAAATCGTGGTTTAAATTTTTGGTGCGTAGAGCAAGGTACCTCAAGCACCGTTGCCAGCACTTCGACTGTTACACTTCCTTCGGATACGATTGATTTAATTGAATACTGGATTCGCGATGGTTCGGGTACATCGCAAAGTGACTTACCTCTTTCACGATTTAGTGTATCTCAATACTCCACTATTCCAAACAAGCTTACCGAAGGCAGGCCTGTAAACATATACATTGACAAACGAAGAGCTGCTCCCGTTGCGTACCTTTGGCCTACACCAGACAAGGTTTACACTCTTGCGTATCAAAAGATAAGACGCATAGAAGATACTGGCTCTGTAGGGTCTACAAACCCTGACGTTCCTGCGCGGTTTCTTCCTGCACTTACTTCTGGACTAGCTTTTCGTATTTCACAGAAATACCCAGAAGCTTTTGCACGATCCATGGAGTTAAAGCAAGAGTATGAATTTCAGTGGGATCTTGCACAGTCTGGAGATCGTGACCGAGCGTCTGTGCATTTTGTGCCAGGGGGTTACTAATGGCGCGTTTTGCCAATGGAAAATATGCTTTCGGCTTCTGTGATCGCACAGGATTTAGATACAAACTAAAGGACTTGGTTCCTCAGGTGAAAGCGGGTCGCATGACTGGCCTTATGGTTGGTCGAGACATGCTTGACGAGGACCAGCCTCAAAACTTTTTAGGTAGGCTAGGCGACTACGCAGACCCGCAAGCATTGCAAAACGCTAGACCAGATACATCTCAAGATGCCAGCAGAGAGTTGTTTGCGTTTGACCCAGTTGGAAATGGTGGCGCAGGTGGCGCAGGAAATATTGTAGCATATGCCAAAGTCGGGACTGTGACGGTGACTACATGAACTATACAGAACTAACTGCAGCAATAAAAGATTATACAAACAATACTGGTACGGATTTTACCGCAGCAATACCAACGTTTGTTAAGCAAGCAGAACAACGCATTTACCGTTCTGTAAACCTGCCAGTAAACCGTAAAAATGTTTCAGGAACAATGACAGACGGCAATGCATACTTGGCTATGCCGTCAGACTTTCTTTTTCCGCTATCCTTGGCAATAACTAGTTCTAGTAATCAAACATTTTTAATAAATAAAGATGCAAATTTTATTAGATCTGCGTACCCAAATGCATCGACAGAAGGAACGCCAAAGTATTACGGTATTTTTGCAAGCGATACTTTTATTATTGGACCAACGCCTGATTCAAATTACACAACTGAGTTACACTATTACTACATGCCAAACTCTATAGTTACTGATAGTACATCCTGGTTGGGCACAAATGCAGATACTGCGTTGCTTTACGGATCGCTTGTTGAAGCGTATACATACATGAAAGGTGAAGCAGATTTATTACAACTCTACAATCAGAGATACACAGAAGCTTTGCAACTTTTAAAGATAGAAGCAGAAGGTCGAATGACTGGAGATGAATATAGAGATGGTACTCCGAGGATAAATATAAAATAATGTTTAATATTGATTCAGGAGTTGGAAGCGTAATCGTTACCACAAGCTCAGATGGTAACCTCGGACCAAGCCATTGGGCGGAAAGAGCTTCAGATATAATTATTTCTGTAGGAAAAAACGCTCATCCTGCAATTGCTGAACAAGCAAAAGAGTTTAAGGCCTATGTTCACAAGGCTGTGCAATATTTTATATGGGAAGCAATTAAAGAGGATCGCTCTAAGATCATTACCTTGCTAAGATCAGCAGGACACAACGACTTAGCTAATTCAGTGGAGAAATTATAATGGCGTTTTCAGGAAATTTTATGTGCACCTCTTTCAAGAAAGAATTAATGGAAGGTGTTCACAACTTTAAGAATTCAGGCGGAAGTACATTCCAAATTGCACTGTATACAGATAGTGCTTCATTTACTGCCGCGACTACAGCGTATACCACTAGTAACGAAATCACTGGCACGAACTATACTGCAAAGGGAAACACGTTAACGCGAGTTGATCCTTCTAGTAGTGGCACCACTGCCTTTACCGACTTCGCTGACAGTTCGTGGTCTACTGCTACGTTTTCGGCTATGGGTGCAATGATTTTTAACGATAGTGCCAGTGGTGACCCGTCTATCGTTATTTTAGATTTTGGTGCACTGAAAACAGCCACTGCTGGTACGTTTACGGTTGCTTTCCCTGCGGCAGATGCAAGTAATGCGATAATTCGTATAGCCTAGTATGGCTAATGTAACAGGCTGGGGCCGATCTACATGGGGTTCTGGCACGTGGGGTAACCCTATACCTGTCGAAGTAACGGGTTTAGCAGGTACGGGTACAGTAGGAAGCGTGACGGTAACAGGCGATGCCAACCTTACCGTTACAGGTTTAGCAGGTACTGCTGCAGTAGGATCAGTAACCGTAGGAATAGATGTTAGTGTTGCTGTTTCAGGAATAGCAGCAACAAGCGCAGTAGGAAGTGTTGCGGTAACAGGAACAGCAAACGTTACCTTGACTGGATTAGCTGGAACCGGCGCAGTAGGGTCGGTATCAGTTGCAGGCGATGCCAACCTTTCGGTTACGGGCTTGGCTGGAACAAGTGCACTAGGATCGGTAGCAATAACTGTAGATGTGTCAATTACAGCCACTGGTCTAGCGGGAACAAGTGGATTAGGGTCAGTAACAGTTGCGGCTGATGGGAATGTTGATGTTACTGGGTTAGCAGCAACAAGTGGATTAAGCTCAGTAACGGTAACAGGTACTGGAAATGTTTATCCTACTGGTGTAGAAACAACGGTAACAACTAGCGGCGTACAAGTCTGGGGGATTATAGATGATTCACAAACACCGAGCTGGGCAACAGTCAACGATTCGCAGACACCTAGTTGGTCATCTATTAGTGACTCACAAGCTCCAAGTTGGGAGATAATAGAGAGATGATGGGAAAGGGAATTCTGAGCTTGCAGGAGGGTGGTCCAAATGACGACGATGCTTCCAACTTCTACCGTTTTCTTGAAGAAATCTTTGGGAATAACGAAGGGGCTCCCGCTGGCGGCAGTTTGGAGGAACAGATACAACGTGCACAAGACAAACGCATTGACAGATTAAAAACGCGCCTTAGAGAAATGGTAAAAACCGCTCAAAGGCAAAACCTTGATGCCTTCGATTCTGATCTAAACCGTCCGGGATACTTAGAATCAGTTAGTGAAATCAGGGCTGGCACCGATGCGGCCATGCCTACGTGGTGGGACAAGGTTACGGGCAGTGACAGATGGAAATCAGAGCGTCTGCAACAAATGCTGCAATGGCTTGATGATATAGCTCCTCTTGAAGAGCTTGGGCTTTCACCTGGAAATTTAAAAGAAGTATTCGGTCCAGATTCTCCCTTTCCAGAAAGGTTTTCAATGGACGTAGAGGACCTTTCCGATAGTAATCTTCGTGCTTTCGACCAAGTTGAAGCCGAGGAGATGTCCCGTATAGCTAAAACGTCAGAACGTATGTTTGAGGAATATGAAGAATATGCAGAACTTTTAGATGAAATGCGTTGGGAAAATCCAATTGCGGGTACTTTGGCAGACAGAAAGGAGTATCCACTTGCAGATCCTTTGATGGAGATAATGGAAGAAACAGATCCGCTGACCGGAAAGCCGCTGTCTTCTCACGAAAGCTTCTTAAGCAAGTATATAGATTTTCCTAGCATGAAAAAAATAATGTCCATGGTTCCCTTGTCTGCATTAGCTGGAGCACTTAGCCCATTAGATGCATTAGAAATCGCAGCTACTCCAGTAGCACTGGGTAGTGGAGATGTTCCTCGTGAACAGCCGAGGGTGCCGACGGTCATGGAAAGAATGAGTCCAGAAGAAGAACAGTTAATAAATAGATTAGTCCCAGCTACAACCTCACGTGCACTTGAGGGCATGGCGGGTTCAAATACGATTTCACACCTTCCTCAACGACCAGGAACACCTGTGCTGCGCCGAAGCTTTAGGAGATAAGCATGTCGTATGTTAACAACTTAAGATTATATGAAATTGCTACAGGTGGCGAAGACGGCACCTGGGGTACCAAAACTAATACAAATTTAGAGCTTATTGCTGATGCGTTTGGTTCTGGTACGGAAGCGATTGTAACAAATGCTGACACCCACACAACTACTATAGCAGATGGTGCGGCTGACGAAGGCCGAGCACTTTTCCTCAAGTACACAGGAACACTCGACTCTGCCTGCACAATCACCATCGCACCTAACACTGTAAA
>VTLG01006708.1_pt1 | contig 11385 bp, 16 predicted proteins | sample 4694571 | NCBI WGS metagenome assembly VTLG01 (sample SAMN12604809, study PRJNA352737) | marine metagenome | biome: ENVO:00000447; feature: ENVO:00000209|ENVO:00000569|ENVO:01000036; material: ENVO:00002151; isolation source: viral sequences binned using virsorter ... | reverse complement strand
GTCTGAACAAGTACACCTAATGTATCCTGCTATAGGAGAACCTGAGGAGAATCTTTATGATGACCCACTTATTTGAAGATTTAGAAGCATATAGAGAAGCAGCTTATGAAGCTTTAGCAGATGATCATCCTCATTATGATGAGATATCTGATATAATAGAACAGCAAATCTTAGAAGATTTGGAAGACTATGCAAACACCTTCCCCAGCACAAATTGATGAGCAAGTACAACTTGAAAGAGACCAGATAAGGCAAGGTCTCAAACGTCTAAGAGATCAGACTCTCAAACTAGAAGATCAAAGTTATGCATCTGCTAGTATCTATGGTATCTCTTCTATCGATACACTCTTACCATTAGTGGTACAGAGGATAGAAAAGACAAACAAGAAGATACATGAGGGTAATTATGGACGTTTGTTCCTAGAGATAAGCACATATCTCAAGGATTTAGAACCTCTTGCTGCTGCTGCTATAGCATGTAAACTGACATTCGATAAGGTATTCAGTTTTAAAGATGGTAGTAATCAAGCAACTAACGTATGTGCTTCCATTGGACAAGCAATTGAAGATGAGTGTCATATGAGACACTATGAGCAGAATGCACCAGGACTTCTTAACACACTTAAGAAAAACTATTGGCATCGAGCAATAGGTACTCATCAGAAACTTGTAGTGATTCGCACACTTATGAATCGGTACGATGTTAAGCAATGGAAGTCTTGGAATCATGGTATTAAAGTAAAGTTAGGAGCATGGTTGTTAGATTGCATCATGGAATCAAGTGGTTGGTTCTATAAGCAAAGAATTAGAGAAGGACGTAAAACAACCATATTTGTTGTCCCTACCCCTGAGTTTATGGACATCAAAGATGAAGTGATGGCTAACGCAGAACTATTCAGCCCATTAGCATGGCCTATGTTAGTTAAACCAAATGACTGGACGAATGAAAAGGCAGGCGGTTACTTACTTAACGAGGTGATGAGAGGGCATGATCTAGTCCGCAGGGGCGCTCCCACACTTATACAGGGAGAAGTTCCACTAGCATTCCTGAATAAAATACAGGGTGTTGGTTATTGCCTAAATTCTTTCACAATCACGGTTGCCGAAACCTTAGAGGAGAAAGGGATTAGTGTAGGTAAATTTCTACCTATTATTCATTATGACTTACCACCTAAACCAGTCGATATAGCAGATAACAAGGATGCTCGTAAGAAGTATCGGAGGGAAGCTGCTGAAGTAATGAATAAGAGAGCTGCTGAGTTCAAGAAATCATGCCGTACTAGGATGACTATGGAGGCTATAAGACGGTTTAAAGGCCGTGAACGCTTCTTTATACCCTGGTCGTTTGATTACCGTGGTAGAGCTTATCCTATACCTGCATTCCTAACACCACAAGATACCGATTTTGGTAAGGCTTGTCTTCGCTTCGCTGATGAAGCGTATATCAAGGGGGATGCATTTAAGTGGTTAGCATTTCAATGTGCTACTACTTATGGCTTAGATAAGGCTACTATGACTGAACGATTAGCCTGGACTGATAGTAATGTACCGTTGATTACCAGAGTAGCCACTGATCCTATAGATCATATTGGTGACTGGGAGGCAGCGGAGGAGCCTTGGCAATTTCTAGCAGCATGTGATGAGTATTACCATGTAGCTATTGCTAAAGATAGACAAACTACTGGACTCGCAGTGGCCGTAGATGCCACATGTAGTGGTCTACAGATCCTCGCAGGATTAGCGAGAGATAAAAAGACAGCACAACTCGTCAATGTGCTACCTGCTGATAGACCACAAGACGCATATAAGGTTGTAAGTGAGGTGGCCAAATGGAATTGTCCTACACACATACAAGAAGTAATGGATAGGAAGACAGTAAAGAGAACTGTCATGACCATCCCTTACAACGCTAAACCTTTCTCTAATAGATCCTACATTAGAGATGCTTTAAAAGAGAAGGGGATTGAAATAGATAAGGATGACCTTACTGTTACTGTGAAAGCAGTAAGAGATGCTATGCAAGCTGTAGTACCTGGACCCATGTCAGTAATGAAATGGATTGAGGAAGAGGTCTCTAAAGCTATTAAACGTGGTGCTATGGAACTAGAATGGATAACACCATCTGGGTTTGTAGTTAACCAACGTATAATGAAAAAGAAAACTGAAAGGTTTGACCTACAGTTACTAGGTAGGTGCGTCTTATCAGTAGCTACTGAAGAAGAGAATAAAGTAGACCTTAATAGACATAAGGCTGCTACTGCACCTAACCTAATTCACTCTCTAGATGCATCACTACTGCACCTTGGAGTGATACGATTCGATAAGTCTATAGCATTAATACATGATAGTGTTTTGTGTAGAGCTATTGACATGGACGAATTATCGACTATAATAAGAGAAACGTATATGCATTTGTTTGCTGAACGTGATTACTTAACTGACTTCGCACGACAAATAGGTGCGGAGACTGAACCACCGATCATTGGTGACCTTAAACCGGAAACTGTGATTGACTCAACTTATTTTTTCTGCTAATGTTTTATCCATCATTATTTGACAGTTTCTTTGCTCCAACTAGAGTAATAGTCGTATCGGAAGAAAGACTACAAGCTGCTGAGAGAGAAGCTAGACAACAACAACTAGAAGCCCTAGATAATAGGATTGCTGAATTAACTGACTATCGTAAGTCTTTAGCTAAGGAGTTAACACCAGCTAGAGTAGGTAAAGATATGGACAACCTAGATAATGGAGCAGAGTGCGATGTCTAATAAGACTGTTCACGTAACAGATTCCGTTAAACTAGAAGGCTATCAAGCTATACTAGAACCAGGTAAGTTTGGATACTCTTTATCTGCTGTAGTAGATGATGCTCTAGTTAAGAAACTAGAAGATGAAAGATTTGATGTTCTTAAGTGGGCAGAGTCTAAGCTAAAGAACCCTAAGCGTGCTACTTGTAAGCCCACACCATGGGAAGAGGTAGCAGAAGGTAAGCACAAGCTTAAATTTTCTTGGGGAGAAGATAGAAAGCCTCCTGTAGTAGATACAGAAGGCACACCTGTAACTGATACAAAAACACCACTTTATGGAGGATCTACTGTTAAACTGGGTTTCTATCAAAAACCTTACATTCTACGGGATGGGGTTACCTATGGTAGCTCTCTTAAGTTGGTTGGTATTCAAGTTGTCAAATTAAATAGTGACGCTGCTGGTGTAGACTCTAGTGAAATGGATGAAAGTGAAGTAGCAGAATTGTTTGGTAAGACCAAAGGATTTACTACTGCTAAAGCGGCTGATTCACCCAATGACCAAGAAGAAGACTTCTAAATTTAGATCACAACTTGAGGAGAGGATTGCTAATCTTCTCCAAGAGTTAGGTGTCTCTTATGAATATGAATCAACAAGAGTACCTTACACCATCCAACACTTCTATAATCCTGACTTTATACTCCCAAATTATGTCCACCTTGAAGCCAAAGGCTACTGGACTTCCCAAGATAGACGAAAAATACTTGCGGTTAAGAAGGAGAATCCCGATTTAGATTTAAGGATGGTGTTTCAGGCACCCTACAATAAAATATCAAAAAAATCGAAAACAACTTATGCACAATGGTGTGAAAAACATGACATTCCATGGTGTGCATTTCATACAATTCCAATTGATTGGTTAGTATGATGCTAGAGAAAGGCGATTTTGTTAGACATGAGCCTTGTGATAATTGTGGGTCATCAGATGCTAATAGTTTATACTCTAATGGCTCACGATTTTGCTACGCATGTCGAACGTATACACCTGCAGAAGGTATAAATCTTTCACAATCACCACGGACAATGACTAATGTCATCCTCAAAGGAGCAGCCGAAAGGCTTAACAAACGAAATATCTCTGAAAAAACTTGCCAATTCTTTAGAATTTTCAGAGACGGAGACACTCTACGCTTCCCATATTTTACAAGCGATGGAGTTCTTCAGGGAATCAAGATAAAAAACAAGAAGAAAATTTTCACCTATGAAGGAATTTCCACTGATACCTTATTTGGTCAGCATCTTTTTCCTACTTCTGGTAAACGTATTGTTATTACTGAAGGTGAGTTAGATGCAGCTTCGTGTTACGAGGCTATGCCAGGTTGGCCGATGGTCAGTCTGCCTCATGGAGCAGCTTCCGCCAAAAAAGATTGCCAAAAACAAATCCCATTATTTCAGGGATATGAAGAAGTGGTGGTCTTCCTTGATAACGACGATGCAGGACGGAAAGCGACTGAAGAAGTTGCGAGCACTCTACCACCTGGGAAGACAAAAATAGCTCGCTTAGAAGGGTATAAGGACGCCTCAGAAGCCTTACAGGCTAATGATGCTGAAGCTATTAGAAAAGCTATTTGGGATTCCAAACCTTATAGACCAGATGGTATTATTGATGGAAAGGCACTTCTTGAATTAGTAACTACACCACAGAAACCATTCGACCATGAGTACCCATTCAAAGGGCTTAATACGAAATTACACGGGATCAGGTTCGGAGAACTTATTACGTTTTCTGCTGGCTCTGGAGCCGGTAAAACCTCAATCATCCGTCATATTGCAACTGACTTACTCGAAAAAGGGGAACATGTTGGGATCTTGGAACTTGAATCATCTAATAGGAGAACAGCACTTGGACTGATGTCCACAGCTGTTGGTAGAAATTTAAACTTAGGTGATCATGACAAAGAAGAACTCTCTAAAGCCTTTTCAGATTCTATTGCCAATTGGCATCTCTATCTTTTTGATGGGTTTGGAAGTTATGATCCAGATCTCATCTATAATAGAATTGAATACTTGGCAACCGGATTGGAGTGTCGTGTTATATTCCTCGATCACTTAAGTATACTGCTTAGTGGCTTAGATGGTGACGAGAGACGTATGATAGACACTACAATGACTAGACTGCGTAGTTTAGTAGAAAGAACAGGTATAACTTTATTCTTAGTTTCACACTTGCGAAGAGCTAGCAATGATAAGCACGCCCATGAAGAGGGAGGAAGAGTCTCTCTCGCCAGCCTCAGAGGATCTCATAGTATTGCTCAAATCAGCGATACGGTGGTTGCCCTCGAAAGAGATCAGCAGACCGATGCTGAACGAGGCCTTACGACTGTGCGAGTCCTTAAAAATCGCTATTCAGGCGAGACTGGCGTCGCATGTGAACTAGATTATGATTTATCTACATGTAGATTTTTAGAACATGAAGCTCAACCCGAATTCAACACAGCCACAGATTTTTAGCGGAGGTTATGAACATCCATGGTATAAACATTTAAATAAACCTAATCCACCTACACCTGAAGCCGTTGAAAAAGCAAAATTCATCGACAGAACCTACCACTGGAGTGGGAACGATAGTATTCGACCTAGAAACAAACGGACTACTAAATGATACCACCCGTATTCACTGTGTGGCACTCCATTGGTGCGAAGATAATAGGACTGAGGCATACAATGATGAAAAGTATGCAGGAGACCCGAAGGGATTACCAATGGCCAGCAATTATTCCATCACCACTGCGTTATCTTGGTTGGAAACTGCGGATATTCTTGTTGGTCACAATATTGTCGGCTTTGACCTACCTATTATTAAAAATATCTATAATTGGTTTAATCCCCGCGGTATTATTATGGACACTCTTATTCTATCTAGGTTATATCATCCGAATTTACTCGATATAGATAGAAAGCATGAGTGGAAAGATATGCCAAAAAATTTATATGGTAGACATTCCCTTGAGGCTTATGGTTACCGTTTAGGTTGCTATAAAGGAGACTTTAATAAGACTACTGATTGGAAGTCATGGTCTCAGGAAATGCAGGACTACTGTATTCAAGATGTTGTTGTTACGCAAAAGTTATGCGACCACTTCCACCCATACCTGATTGGGTCACGTTAGAACATCAGGTAGCACAAATACTCACCCAACAAGAACTTCATGGATGGTACTTTAATGAAAGCGCTGCACGGGAACTTGAATCTACTCTCCGCAAGGAGTATGAGGAAACTACTAAGTTACTTCGAGACAGGCACCCTTACGTTGCAGGACCGGAATTTACTCCTAAGCGAAATAACAGAAGAACTGGATACGTTGAAGGTTGTACACTCACTAAATTAAAGGAGCTTAACCCCACTTCAAGGGATCATATAGCATGGATACTGATAACACATTATGGTTGGAATCCGTCATCAATGACCTCCACCAACAAGCCTGTGATAGACGAAACCGTACTCAAGGATATTGGGACGGATATAGCGCTCCAATTTCTCAAACTCTTGGATTTAACGAAGCAGTTAGGGATGATATCAGAAGGCGTGAACGCATGGCAGAAGCTTGTTACGAAGTCTAGGATACATCATCACTGTTCAGTAGCTACATCAACTTTTAGATGTGCTCATCGTAAACCAAACTTAGCACAGGTTCCAAGTGATAAAAGGTTCAGAGCTTTATTTTCATCTACGCCAGGGCTTCTTATGGTGGGGGGTGATCTTTCGGGCATTGAGCTTAGGATGCTCGCTCATTACCTCGCTCGTTATGACGAGGGGCGTTATGCTAATATTCTCGTTACTGGTGATATTCATCAGACCAATGCAGATAAAATTGGAATTACCAGATCTCAAGTCAAGACTGTAACCTATGCATTTTTGTATGGAGCTGGAGATGCCAAGTTAGGTAGGAGTTTTAACAAGCAATTTACAGATGAACAAGCAAAGAAGAAAGGCAAGGAAATCCGTGCCGCTTATATTGAAGCCATACCAGGCCTTGCGGAGCTTCTGGAAGGGGTACGTAAAGCTAGTGAGAGGGGTTATGTTCATGGACTCGACAACCGTCGTATCCTCGTTGACTCGCGGCACAAATCCCTCAATTATCTCTTACAAGGTTCGTCAGCGATCCTCGCCAAAAGATGGATGGTACTAGCTAACAAACATCTAATAGAAGGTGTAAATCAATTAGCATTTGTACATGATGAACTACAATATGAATGTGAGCCTTGGCAGGTTGGATTTATGAAGGGCTGCCTAGAATCAACAGCTATCCAAGCTGGCCAATACTACAACATGCGCTGTCCTGTAGCCGCTGAGACAAAAAGCGGTAATACCTGGGCAGAAGTACACTAACCACCTATGAAATTATTAATCGATGCAGATTTTATCGTCTATAAATCGTGTGCTGCAGCCGAAACTGAAATTGATTGGAGTGACGACACTATACTTGTCACTAGCAATTTTAACGACGCATACAGTGCAACAACACGAGAACTCACTAAGATTCAAGACAAATTTGGGTCATTCTCTGATATAATACTCTTCTTTTCCGATGTCGTAAATTTTAGGAAAAAAATCTTACCGGAATATAAAGGACATCGTAATAGGAAGAAACCTTGTGGCTATAGACGTGTGATCAATAAACTCAAGACTGAGTTTGATGTTATCATCATGCCTCAACTAGAAGCTGATGATGCTATGGGCATTTATGCCACAAAAAATCCAGGTAACATAATTGTTAGTCCAGATAAGGATATGAGACAGATACCTGGATCTCTATACAATCTAGATGAAACATTCACAATCACGGAGGAAGGAGGAGCGTCTTGGCACCTTATTCAAACCCTTGCTGGAGATCAAACTGATGGATATGGCGGAGTCCCTGGAATTGGAGTCAAAAGAGCAGAAACACTATTCAACAAAGAAGGTTACTCGTGGAAGACAGTAGTTAAAGCATTTGAATCTAAAGATTTAACTGAAGAGGATGCTCTAACTAATGCACGTTTAGCAAGGATCTTAACTATTGATGATTATGACTATAAAAAGAAAGAGGCCAGACTTTGGACTCCCGCCTCCAATTACGAAATTAACAGTGGAGCAGGATCTGAGATTAAGGTTGCTTGCTGATAAATTATCAGAAGACTTCCACGAACATAAAGAAGATATCACAACATTATTACTAGCCTTACAGAAACAGAACTTTGTATTAGGCAATTCACTCAGTAATTTAGTAACAAAATGGTCAACATTGCAACAAGATGCTTTACTCTTAAGCCTAACAAATTTAGAGAGGGTAGAGTAAAATGAAAACTTTCTTATCAGATCAAGCTAGAGAGTTCCGAACAATATATAATCTTAAAGATAGTAGAGGTAGGAGTATCTCTGCTTATCAGAAGAATTTAATTGTTGAGGAATTTAAGGAATTTTTAGAAGCTGATGGAATGTTATTCCGTCATGGACAGAATGTACAACAGGAATGTTTGAAAGAACTATCTGATCTAGTATATGTCTGCTACCAATATGCTGCTAACATGGGATGGGATTTAGATGAAGCTCTGAACCGTGTCCATATTAGTAATATGTCTAAATTAGATGAAGATGGTAAGCCTATCTATAGAGCTGATGGGAAAGTTTTAAAAGGTCCAAATTACAAACCACCAAACCTTGCAGATTTAGTTTAATGACACAACTTATCTCCCGCACTGGTCGGGTCCAATCATGGTTGGATAACCCAGAATCTAGACTCCCAGTGAGCTGTACTGTATTTGTCGTTGAAGACTCCATGGAAGGAGAAAACGGCATTGAAGCGAGCTGGAGATTCGCATCACACGCCCTAAGAAATGGGGCTGGATGTGCCATACACTTATCAAAACTACGCCCTAAGGGGCACGAAAACGGGAAGGGGCTAACTGCCTCTGGACCCGTATCCTTTGCAAAAATCTACTCTACATTAAATGAAATTCTCAGAAGAGGCGGAACGTACAAAAATGGCGCCATTGTATCGCACCTTGATATTGATCACCCCGATATTATTGACTTCGTGCGCGTTCCTCGTTCCGAACTTGCCTGGATTAAAAGATGCGTCGACGTTACAGAAGAAACTTGGTTCAACGCCGGAACTGAAGTTAGAGACGCCATCCTTGAAGGAATCAAGTCCGGGGACATCTGGCTTAACAAAATAAAATATCAAAATGGAGAAAGAATCTACGGTAACGTCTGCCTTGAAGTTTACTTGCCGTCACGCGGAACATGCTTGCTTCAACATGTCAATCTCGGTGCCTGTAATCTCGGAAACATCGAAAAGGCTTTCATTGAGGGTATGTCCGAGCTGTGCAGTCTCCATGGGAGGACAAATGTTGGAGCAACTGGAGAATATCTCGAAGCTAGCGCAGACCGTCAGGTCGGCCTCGGAATGCTCGGTTTGGCCAACCTCCTCAGACAGCAACGTGTAACTTATAAAGAGTTTGGGGATGCTTTAGAGAAAGTTAATGAAAATACTTACGATGAAGTACATCCTACACCTGCTGAAGAGCTAGCTATGGAACTTAAGCGGGGAATATATGCAGCGGAACAGATAGCTAGAGGTAATAATATGGTAAGAGCTTTTGCTATAGCTCCTACCGCATCCTGCTCTTATCGTAGCCAGGATAGCGATGGGTACACCTGTACTCCAGAAATAGCACCACCAATAGCCCGTACTGTAGATAGAGATAGCGGGACTTTTGGTGTACAAACATATAACTATGGTGATGTAGAAATTGCCAGTGAAGTTGGTTGGGATGCTTATAAGAAAGTAGCTGACCAAATAATGATAATGTTAGACAATACGGGACTTCTTCATGGCTACAGCTTCAACTCTTGGAGTGATGTTGTAGAATACGACAATGCGTTCGTGCAAGAGTGGTTAGATTCACCTCAGACTTCCCTTTATTACTCCCTACAAGTAATGGGCGACGTGCAAGACAAGACAGATGCATATGCAGCATTAGATCAGGCAGAAGTCGATGATTACTTACAGGAAATCCTCTCTGATAAACCAGATGAGGTACCGTTAACCTGTGACTGTCAAGAATGATGAGGAAAACACCATATCAAAAATTAATTGATAGGCGCCGCACATGGACGCCTGTACAAACCACCGCCGGAAAACTTAAAGATGGATCAGAAGACGCTATCCGCCGTGCTCTCGCTTTACGGCACATGGAGCTCCCAGTTGGTGAGTTCATTAAAGAAGGTCTGGAGAAAAATGTACCAGAACATGCGAGAAAATTACTTGAACTAAACGTAAAGGACGAAGAAAAACATGACCTTGCTCTTGGGTATATTGCTAATTCAATTGGGATTGACCCTCAGGCTGAGTCCGAAGCCCTTCGACTTCGATCAGCATGGGAGCAACACCCCGACCACACCATAACAAAGGCGCTTGTAGCAGAACGTGCAATCTTCTTTGTTTTACTCCCTTTCTTTAGGTTTAATGGCGATGCTGGTCTACGCACAGTATCGGCAGATATCTCAAGAGACGAACAGATCCATGTGGGATGTAATACTCTTGTATGTCATGAGTTGGGGTTGGCTCCTAGTGTATCTCTGGATAATCTTAGGAAGGCCACTATTAACTGGGTTCTTCAACCCCTAGGTATAAATACTACCGATAAATATTTGGACAAAAAATTTTGGCTGGATGCTAGCGATAACTTAATGTATCAGGGCAAGGCACCAGAATTTTCTGACACCAAAGCAGCCCGTATGCCAGCGTTTTTCGAACATGCAAACACAAATCTACCCAGCTACGCTTAATATACACTCGGAGAAGCTGGAGAAATTAGTAGAGGATTTAGAATCTAAATTCCCTAACGAACCAATCCATCCTAAAGAACAACTACCATCCATCATGTACCGCGCTGGTCAAGCCAGCGTGGTGCAATATGTTAAACAATTATTAGAAGAGAACTAATGTGTATAAAAATTGGAGGATCAGCTCCTCCTGCTCCTATGATTGATCAAAGATCAGCGCCTACTGTATCTAGAATACCGGATCAATTATTAGAGTCAAAATTACCTGATAAAAAAAATATAGTAGATGAAGATGATGCTAAGACTGAAGTCAAGTATGGATCATCAGCTAAACAAGGTAGTGTAGCAGCAGGTGCTAAGCTAGGTACAGATGCGTTAAGAATACCTCTCAATACAGGTACTACAGCTGGTAGTAATACTGGAGGAGTAAATGTATAAGGCAAGTACACGATACTCTAAACTAGCTACTAATAGATCTCAGTTTCTAGAGACAGCTGTTGAGTGTTCAGAACTTACCTTACCATATCTAGTACAACAAGATACAGGACAACGTAGTGGTAAGAAACATCTACTACAACCCTGGCAATCCGTAGGAGCTAAAGCAGTTGTAACATTAGCAGCAAAGCTAATGCTAGCAATGCTACCTCCACAAACAAGCTTCTTCAAACTACAAGTCAGAGATGACAAGTTAGGTGAAGAGTTAGAACCTTCAATGAAGAGTGAACTTGATTTATCTTTCTCTAAGATAGAGAGGATGGTCATGGATTACATCGATGCTTCTAATGATAGAGTCGTTGTACACCAAGCCT
>VTLG01015452.1_pt1 | contig 11386 bp, 13 predicted proteins | sample 4694571 | NCBI WGS metagenome assembly VTLG01 (sample SAMN12604809, study PRJNA352737) | marine metagenome | biome: ENVO:00000447; feature: ENVO:00000209|ENVO:00000569|ENVO:01000036; material: ENVO:00002151; isolation source: viral sequences binned using virsorter ... | reverse complement strand
CTGCATAAACACCTTTTACTTTTGCTTTATTCTTAATTCCCCTTACAGACACAAAATCAAAGCTCATATTGTATAAATCTTTACCTCTATCCAAATCTATTCTAACATAATTTACTCGTTTGGCATTCTTACCAATCTTAAATCCCATACCTTTAGGACCTACTGTAAAGTTTTTAGCACCCGTCATAGCAATAAACTTATTACCACCTAATTGTTTTAAAGTTTCACCAGCTTGTCTTTTATCCATTCTTTCGTTTACTCCATCTACTAATGGATTAGCCGATTGAGCTCTAGAAGAAAACTCCACAAAATATTTTTTGTAAAGTTTCATAAGTTCTAAAGCCTTTTTTTTATCTCTTTTAGCAACTTCGTTTTTAATAAGGTCTTTAATAATATTATCACACCTTTGCATAGCGACCATCACCTGTGTAGCGATAACTTGCTGTGGAGTAAGTTCATCAAGTCGATTTTCTTTTTTTAATCTACTTTTTTCAGCTCTTCCTCTATTTTTAGATTGTGACTCAAATCCCACGATTTTTCCCCCTTTGTGTGATGCGTCTTTACCATCACCATTTCCATAAGTACCTTTTTGTCTATTATACTTATTCAATTCTGCTCTATACTTTTTCATCTTTGTGGATGATTGAAATTTTTTGTATTCTGCTTTGTAATCTCTCTCCTCACCTAACTTACTCATCCATTCTAAACCAGGTATCTCAACATCCTTTACTTTAAATTTTTTCTCAAATTCTTTTTTACCCTTTGCTATTTTTTTTAAATGAGGTGGGAGTTCACCTGTTTTATCAAATTCATCTCTCATTTTTTTAATCTGTGATTTTGATAAGGATTCTTTCTTTACGGGTAAATCATCGTGTTTGGTTTTAGCATATTTCTTCACACTACTCTTCTTCATAGACTTAGCAGCCTTTTGAGCTGCTTTTGAAAACTTTCCTGCTGGTGCCTCACCTTTTTGTATAGCCCTAACAATACCCATAAACTTCTGTTGTTTTTTGGATGTAGCTGGCATTACTTTAACTTTTTTACTAGTCTAGCAGTGTCTCTCATAAATGTAGTTACACTAGATTTATATATCTTTTTCAATTCTTTTGCTAGTTTTACATTTTCGGGTCTAGAATCAGCTAAAAATGCTTGTTCTAACTTGAACATTCTATCTCTCATTAATCCTTCTTGTCTCATAAGAGACTGAAATTTCTTTTGAGCTCTTATCTTATCCTCCGTACTCTCATTTACAGAACAACAAGAATCACCACACTCACATTGCTGTTTAACTAATTCTTTTAACTTAATCATTAGCTAACTCCATTTTTCTTAGCGTCGTACTGACCTAATATTTTATAAATATACATCTTGTCTAAATCTTTTATATCTTTACCACCTTTTTGTAATTGTCGATATCCACTTTTACTTGTTGAACCTGGTTCAGGTGTTGTAGGGATACCACCACTTTCACTACCTTCAGGTGGTGAAGTTGGTTTTACCAATATATTCTTAGTGAGTGATACATAGTTGTGAGTTTCTTTTGGTATTGTATAATCAGGTGATTTACCGAACGCCCTTCTACCATAAACTCTTTGTTTAGGTGCTAATGGTGGAGTATCATCCCTTAACTCATGTGGATCTATAACTTCATTACTTTTAAGATATTCGGGTGTAACTTTAGTTCTTTTTAAAGTGCCTTGCTTCTCCATTTGTGTTGGTTCTCTTTTTGAACCATCTCCACCATAAATAGAATCTGCTGCAGGTGCGACAACTTGTACCATTCCTCTTGGCATTCCAGCCGGAGTAATTATTCTTTTTTCACCATATTTAGTAAAAAGTCCATCTGGCCAAGCATCACCTGTATCTAATCCATATCCTGCATTAGTGCTAGAAGCTTCTTTTATAATTTCATACATTTTTTTTTCTATTGTATTCATTATCTAACACGTTTATACTTTTTGCCATTAATTTCAACACTCTCAACTGGCTCATATCCACGTTTTTGTGTGTTTTTTCTTTTTTGCATTCCACCATCTACTTCATAATCATCATCATCAAAATCATATGTTGAGAATTCTGCAGGATGTCCTTTTATATGTGGACCACTATGTAGTGTGTGGTGTTTCATAAATTCTTTTCCACGTTTAGATTTAGGATCGGTTTTTGCTTTTTTTAATTTAGGCGAGTTAATTTGTTTTACCGTTGTGGGTAAACTACCTTCCATTATATCAGTGTAAAGAGACACTACTTACTACCAATTTTATCATACATTTTTTTAAATGGATGAATTATTGTATGTGAGATTGACTCCTTTATTGGTTTGTATTTTACGCCGTTGATAACCTTAGTTTCATCCATATCTTCTTCGTAATCCATAATTTGTTTTTTCAAATCTCCTAAAGTCATATTAGCATTATTAGGTATAGATGCGATTGTATCATCATTAAATTTTGAACTAACTAAGTCCATCCCATCCCAATATAAATCATCGTCATCACCTGTGCCTATCTTATCCATTATTTCAGAATCGTTTTTTAACATATCCATAATATCATCTCTATCAATAGGACCAGAGTTAGCATCAGATATTTCTACATCATCACTTTCGGCGTTATCATCTTTTGTATCATCACCCATATCTCTATCAAAATCGCCTTTACCTAATTTACCACCAGCATCCTTTTCACCATCATCATCGCTTTTTTGGTCAGCTGATTTTACATACTTACCACCATCTGTTTTTACGAAAACATCAGCATCATCGTCATCTTCTTTGCCTTTGAGTTTAAATCTACCAAAACCAATGGATGCATACTTATCATCATCTGCCTCTGTAAGTAACGATTTGGCTACATCTAAGTATGATTCTAAAATCTTCATTTAAATTCCCCTCATTATATCATTAATTATTGATTCAACTTTACAGTATTCACCACAAGTTCTACCAACAACTGGTTCTTTATCAACTGACTCATTTATAGGATACATAAAAGCACCATGTGTAGATGGATTAGAAACAAAATCAAAAGCAATTAGTTCAAAATCATTTTGTACTTGTTGAGCTTCACCTTCTTGTACAGTTTCAACAGAACCCATACCACGAGAACTAATACCCAACTTAATACCACTTTTAAACAATTCTTTTAGTATGTTACCACTTGGTGTACTAAGAACTTCAACCTCACCTAACAGATTATCACCTTCCCAGTGCATATCTCTTATGTTGTGAGATACATTAGATAAGTTAACAACAGAACTCTCTGGATGATCTAGTTCACCCATAGCTCTACGTTGTTTAATAAATTCTTTAGTGTATTTTTTAGCTTCACGGAAAAGAATTTCTTTTGGATATATTCTACCATTTTGATTTTTTGCCTCAGCACGCTGTAATACACCACGAACGATTAACTTACCATTATTTTCCTTCATGGATTCATTAATTTGTTCTGGTTTTACCTCAAATGGTAAATAATCAACTATTAATTGTTTCATTTAGTCCTTCTCCATCATAATTTCTGTTTTAAGACTTTCCAATTGTTCTATCCATTGGTTAAGTCTCCTAATCATATAATTCTTATCTACTTCTTTTTTTTGTATTTCTATTTGCCACCTCTTTAACAAAGTTGAAATACTAAAAAGAGTGTCCATATAGGACTTCTTTTTATCATCAAACGCCATAGTAATCTCGGTTACTGTAACTGACCTACCTTATTCGCTAGTTTTACTAACCTCTCACTTATTTTATGTAACGCTTTATGTGTGTTTTTCCAATATGACCTAGAATCTACATTTAATTCATTTTTAAGACGAACATTCATCTTTACTAATTTATCCAATTCATTTAGACTATCTCTAATCTCTCTCATTGAACGACCAATTTTTTGTTTAGGTGTCATAGTCTCATCATTTCTATACTGATGATACTTTCCTTCTTTTACCCTCATATACCCACCAGCTTGTGCTATTCGTTTCTTTTTCTCTTTGTCTTTCTTTCGACCACCATAGAAGGCATATGGTGTCCTCGGTGGGCCCTCTCCACCATCGAGATTACCTGTGACAGAAGCTTCTTCTATATCTTTTAACTCTTGTCTGATTAGTTCTCTTACAAATTTTTTGAATGCACTAACTTTCGTGGACATTTTTAATCTCCTTAATTAACTCATAATATCTCATTAAAGTTAAAACTTGCTTTTCATCAACCACTCTTCCCTTAGTTAGATTATTTATTTGATTTATAGCCTCAGTTAGTTTTATTTTTGTTATTGTATCATCTACTTTAGGTAAATGTATTTTCAATTCTTTCTTAATTTTTACAACTTCATCATTAACATCATCACGTAATGAATTGGTATTACTTATATTATTGATGTAATTTTTCAATAAGTTTTTCTGAGACTCATTTAGTGATTTATATTTTTTATTAAATTTATCAACTAAAATCTCATATGCAAGTAATCTTAAATCTTTATCCTTTTTAGAATATTCTTTTAAGACTTTTTCTTTTACTTGATTTTCACTTATTTTTTTACTAGTAATATGCTCTAAAACAGTAAATTTTGAATTGACGATTTGGTCTGGTTTAAATTTTTCTTGAGAAGTTTCAGATTGAAATACATTAGAAATAGAAGCTAGTATTCTGTAATTTGAAATACGACCACTAAAAAAATCATTCACATTGTAATTCTCTTTAATTTCTTTAATTAAGTTGTATTTTTCACGACGTAGAATACTATTACTTAATTTTTGTCTTGATTTAATTACTGCATCAAGTAGATGATTTGCTTTATTTTCAGAATTATAATTTTTTTCCGAAAGTATTCTGTATAATTCTAATTCTTTACCCAATTCTGTTTTCTCATTGAAGTACTTTTTTACAATCGAAACTGACTTGGTGCTTTTTCCGGCTAATACATCTGCTGTTATTTGCCTAGTTAATAATTCAAAAAGAATACCAGTATTCTTTATTTTAGAATGTTTTAATTTTCGAGTCATTTTAAAATACTCCAATTCCTATATATATTTACTCATAAATAAATATAAAGTTAAACAATAATTATTCATTTGATACACTATTTGTTAAAGAACTTACCTCATCTTTATACTCTTTTTCTAATTCAGACATTTCTGTTATGATTTCTTTATCTTTTTTACCAAAATTCATTGATTTTTTTAATGAATCGTATTGAGCTAAAGCTAATGTTTTACCATATTTAGGTGAACCACTACTAGCTTTTCTTTTATCATGTGCACCTAATGGGTCTCTACCTCTCGCACCACTATCTTTTCCATATTTTCCGCCTTCTTTAGGTCTACCAGCACCATCAAATCCACCTTCAGGTGAACCACCCATATCATCTAGTTCATGACCAGTTCTTCCCATAGCCATATCAGATGGTGTGCCTGTAGCTTCTCCACTTTTAGCAGGGTCATTACCCTCAGTTTCTATTTGTTCTCTTCTAAATTTTTGTTTTTTATCAAAAATAATTTGTTCATCTTCACGTTTGATTTCCTCATCAGTAAATCCAAATATATTTTTGTAAATCCATTCTGTGGAAACAATACCATCATTCAACATAGATGAAGCTAAAGAAGTTTTGTTGTTCCACAACTCAATTTTTTCCTCTTCATATATAGTGGATGGGTTTGTTAAATCAAGTTCAAAATTAACTAAATCAGCGTCTTGATAACCTTGCGAGTATAAATGCACGATACCAATTTTTGTTAATTCGGACAGCGTTATTCTTTGAATTCTTTCGATGGTGCGAGCAAATCTAACATCTTCTGCAGCTAGTGTTGCTTTAGAACCAATTTGGTCTTCAAAACCAAGAAACGCTTTTGGTATTCTTAATGAAGCTAAAAGTTTATTTTTGAGATACTCAATATCCTCCGTCGCTTCATAAGTTAAACCTGGAAGTGAATCTATACTTGTACCACTATCCCCACCTCTGACTGGTAGGAAAAAATCCTCTGTAATATTTTGCATATTGTATTTTAAATTGTAATCACCCGTGTTTTCATCGACAACAGGAGCTTTTTTCATTTTGTTTATTACTTGTTGCATATAGTTATCAACTTCAGATGGTGGTATATTACCAATATCTAATTTAAACACTCTCTTTTCAGGTGCTCTCATAATACGATGTATCAACATAGCATCTTCCATAAGAGTTAATTGTTTCCAAATTTTACGACCACCCTCTATCTGTGATTTACCATAAGGTAAGTAATTAGAATCTGAAAGTAATCTGAAATGAGCTACCTCATAATTTTCTAATTCTTCTTTTGTAGCTGATTGTTGAGATTTATATCGATGTTCATTTGTTGCAGATTCAATTATATATTTTACATACTCTGGATTTTCTGGATCTAATCCCTCAACTCTTGATGTGTCATAAACAGATAGTGGAACTACATTTGTGATACCATATTTTTCGTGTATTTCTAACTTTAAAAAGAAATCTCCATATTTACACATATTACGAATCCAAGGCCATAAATTGAATTCAATATTTAATATATCGTAAAATAAGTTATGTAGTATTTGTTTTATATTTTCATTGTCTGTTTTGATTTCCAATACATCACCGTATTCAGACTTCATAGTTGATTCATCTGCATAAATGTCAAGTGCAGATGATATAATTGCATCCGAATCCATAGATTCGTAATCTTTGAAGAGATTTAACCTCATTGATTTAGTCAATAATGTATCAGAATAACCACTTAGACCAGCACCAGTAAATATTTTTTGGTATCTATCAATAAGATTAGTTTTTGCTATAGATTGAGTTCTACTGGTATCAGCAACTCTTAGTTTTTTACCACCTACATTTCTTACAATTACATTTGTAGAGAATAATCTTTGTAATCTACTTCTTAAACTTGTATCGGCCATTTTTTACCTCTTATTATTTATTAATTAACCAAGTTAAATCTTCTTGTTCTTTGTTTACTTCCATAGTCCAAGAACTATTTTGGTTGTTAGCTGGTATGTATACACCTTGATTTGATGTTATACTCCCCATTGCCTTTTTTTGTAATTCTATACCCTCAGCTCTAAGTCTCAACGCGGTTTCTCTTATCCATAAACCCATAGCATAAGACATCACTAAATCATCATTATAACCACTCATCGCTTCTGCTCTACTACCATTGTAAATAAAAACAAATAATTCATCAACTAATCTTTGTGAGTGAACTGTGACTAATTTTTCTCTAAAAAATTCTTCTAATTTTGCTATAACCAATGGTCTTGTTTTTTGTGTTAGAGTGAAACCTGGAACTAATTGTTTTTCTGTTCTATTTATTTTATTATTTATATGTCTTTGTGTATCAACTACTTGTAAATCTTTACTCATATAAAATAAGTTATCATAATCCCTATCAATACATTGTTGAATAGCAGCCCATCCAATATTGTTGTTTTCGATTACAAGTAAAGCATTGTTATATTCTGTAGCTACATTGACTAATAAATTACCATAGTCTCTTGTAGACATTCTACCTTTATATTCTGCTACTTGTTCTAAACTTTCTATATCTAAAATATGAAATGCTGAATAATCTGTACTATCACCTCTACTAACATCAGCACATACTATATAATCTTTTGTGTAGTTTGGTGGCTCCCATATCCAAACATTACTATCTATTCCTCTTTTTTCAATTGGTTCTTTAACTTGTTTACTTCTATACTCCTCTAATATGACACCATCCACTACAGATTGTCCAGAGGTTATAAAATCACAATCACATTCTTGAGCAGCTAAAGAAGGTCCTAACAATTTATCTTGTTCATCTCTCCACTCTTGACCTCTGTCTGGGTGTAAATCCCAAAATAATTTAATAAAATTGAAATCATTCAAACCATCCTCAGCATCCATCCAAGTTCTATGAAACCAATTACCAACACCATTTGGTGTAGACAGTGCAATACATTGCCCACCAGTGGATAATGTCTGTGAAGCTGCTGCCCATATTGTGTCAATTCTTTCAATAAACGCAGCTTCATCAAGTATCAACAATGATAATGCTTCTGAACGACCACTATCCTCACCACTTGATACCGCTTTTACTTGAGAACCATTTTTATACCTTAATGACAGTTTGTTATCTTCAACACACTTTTGTTTTAACCAAGAAGGTAAGTTAGCATGCATCACTCTTACTTTAGTTACTAAATTTTTAGCAACTTCTTGTTTAGTAGCTATGACAAGAATATTTTTGTCTTGATGAAATGTCATCATCCATAAAGAGTATCCAGCTGTAATAGTAGATATACCTAATTGACGGGCTTTCAAAATTATATTAAAACGATGCTGTACAAAATCGGAGACTGTTTTTTCTTGAAAATCATACAAATGAAATGGTATTTTACCTTTCATCGGATGTTGTATTACACAATACTTTTTCAAAAAATAAATAGGATCAGAAGCACATTTAATGTACTCAGATTTTATTACATCTTTTAATTGTCCATTTGAATTTCTATTCATATTAATATACTACGTGTACAGTACAACTTCCACTTATTTCTTTTACACCAATTTCATAAAGTGTTTTAGCTGTTACAGCGGATGTGGAAATAGCATCACCCTTTGTGGGTGTTATCACACCTTGACCAGCGGTTTCCACTATAAATCCACTTGAACCTGCATTAGATCCTGTGAAAAAAGTTATTGTGTTTGTAGGTCCTGCAGTTATTATTTTAGAAAACTTTGCATCGTCTTTGACATTAGCTGTAGATCTACTTGTCCAACCAACATCGGTGCGACCGTTCGCACCTGTTTTTATTTCTGCCATTTAATTTCTCCCTTAATATTTATTGTTACCCCAAGTTTTTGTAAAAACACCAGTGCTCTTTAATAGTTCATAAAAAGAAAACTCATCTTGTAAATCTAATACACTGACATTTTTAAAAATCGGAGAATGTAATAGACTATTGATAAAAGCATCAAAACATAATTCTGTTTCTCTAACATCTAATTCACTTTTTTCAGTATATTCGATTGCAATTTCTTTTAAATCACTTATCATATGGATAAACTGTTTTAAATCTTTACCACTAATTGCATATATTTCGTTATCTGTAATCATTACTATTTTCCTATCTATAAATATACTACTTTAAAGAATCTTCTACTTTTTCTAAAAATTCTAATGCTTCGTCAGCTTGTTTTTTTATAGACTCTACATCAATTTCCCAAGATTCCTTATCTACTGAAGCACCATCTGGTCTAAATTGTTGCCAAAACTCTGGCTTTTTTTGGTTTCTAAATTCTTTCAAAATTTGTTTTTGGTCTTTAATCCAAGCTAATTTATTTGCTATTTCTTTTTTCTCCATCCACTCGTCATAAGTACCATCTATTCTCATTTTATTTTCTGTTTCTAGTTGACAGTTAAAACAATGATCGTGTAAAAACCACATTTTATTATCTAAACGTTTTTTCATAATTTTTTTACACTTTGGACAAAACCATGGCATTCTAGCTGCTTTTGTCGCTTCAAACTTTGCATTTATTCTTTCACGATCTTTTTCTTTTTGTTCTTGCATAGATTTTTTAAAATCTAAATCCTCTTTAGCTATATAAATTCTTTTTTCAGGTGTACCACCATCTAAAATAGTTTGTAATGCTTCATTGTGTCTTTTGTTTTCTCTACTGTATCCCATAACCTACTCCTATACGAATTTTAACATACCTAAGATTTGATTTGCTGGTGCAAATGCTCCAGTATATTTATATAACTTATTTTTAAATAAGAAAGTAATACCCTCTGATGGTACTACTGCTTTTAAACCACCAATGGCATTTAATCTATCTAATTGTGTTTTTAATGTGTTCAATACTTTTGGATCTTTAGATTTTTTTACTTTATTGATAGCTTTAGTTAAATCTTTACGAATTTTTTGAGCTGCTTTAGCAGGGTTAGCTGCTATAAAGTCACTAAGATTTTTTAATATCTCAGCTCCTAATTCAAAGAAAAGAACTTCCCAATCTCTAATATGTTTCTTTTGTAATTTAGCGTGATCCATTTTGTCTGTTGACAATACCCAATCTAAAAACTTTGGATATTTTTTTAAGTCTTTTCTTATTTGTGGAACTTTGTAAGATTTATCAAAGAAAGCCCATCTTCTAACTAACTTAACTAAAATTCTATTGTCTGGATTTTTATAGTCTGTCTGTTTAGCACCATTGTAAATATATTCCATCCAATATGCCTGATGATATTCAGCTAATGTATTACTTCCTTTTAAATTATATTCTTTTTGCAATTTATTTAATTTACCTAAAAAGTAACTTTGTCTTTTACTAAAGTCTTTAACTTTTGGTAATTGTGATATGAAAGGTTTTTCAATCTTAAATGCTTTTTGAATATCTTGATTTATTTGTTTTATCATACCAGCTAACACTCTAGCACTTCCTCTATCCTCACCAATAGGAGAGCCAGCTGAATCGTATTCAATTGTTCCATGAAATTGTAATAGTGATTTATCATAAGGTATGACATTTGCAGTCTTAGGATATATAACTTCCAAAGACATAAATTTCTTTCCTTCATCAAATATTTTGTTCTTTTGAGCATCACTTAATTTACCCACTGCTATTTGTAAATCTCTCATAGCATAAACAAATGCTTTCTCAATATCACCCCTACCAGCAAACATACTTTTTATCCCGTCAATATCTAAAGCACTAGCACCGTAATTTTTAATATGACCTTTATTTCTAGCTGCGATAAGTTTTCCATTCTTCCAACTTACCATTATATTTTGACCATCTGTTTTTTCTGTGACTGCTCCTTCGCTATCAAGTTTACCTTGTAGTGTATTAATAATTAGTGTCTTAAAATCTGAAAATGTAAGATTTTTATCATCAAAAGGATGATTGAGATGACCATAAGCTCCACCCTCTATCAACAACTCAACTTCTTTTTTCAAATTAATTCTTTCTTTTAAACCCAATTTATTTTTTTCTGTATTAGCTACATTATCCTTACCCACACCAGGTAAAACTGGTGTTTCAACTTCAACGCCTGTATAACTTCCTCCATCAGGTGTTATACCCATCCATTTTATCAACTCATACCCTAAATTTCTAAGAACTGTTTTGTTTATATAATCCTTATATGCATTAATCGGATTTTGCACTCCAAATCTACTACCATAGTCACCAGATTTTTTTCTACCATATGCTACTGCTGGTACAGTATTATATTTTAATGTGTAATCATAATCAGGATTAATTGCATGTTTACCTAAAATATATTGTAATACTTTCCAACCAGTACCAGCATACATACTATCTATCCATTTTTCAGACATATTTTTATAATCATTGAATCCTTTATAAAATGTTGGTGGGCCGTCATCTGTTGGTGACATTGC
>VTLG01004968.1_pt1 | contig 11386 bp, 20 predicted proteins | sample 4694571 | NCBI WGS metagenome assembly VTLG01 (sample SAMN12604809, study PRJNA352737) | marine metagenome | biome: ENVO:00000447; feature: ENVO:00000209|ENVO:00000569|ENVO:01000036; material: ENVO:00002151; isolation source: viral sequences binned using virsorter ... | reverse complement strand
TATGACTAACGCGGTGTTAGTCTTCAAATTTAGCGCTTGGTTTTGCCGCTTGTCCTCCTATAACAGAGGAGGTAGATTCATCTACCACTGGCATGCTTTTATCCGAAGCGCGTTTTAATTCGTGCCCATATGCTTGAGCCGCTCTTCTGGTTTGATCTTCGTGGTACTGTCTTTTTTCTCTCATGTAATCTGCATCTTGTTTCATCAAGATTAAATCACCTGATCGAACCGCACCTGCGTGTTTACCAGCTGTCATCACGTCAACAATGTAATCTTTTCCTAATTCCTCAGGTTTAACTATTTCATAGTTTTCGCGTAAACGTTGATGAACATTAGCATCATCTGGTTGATTCAACAATTCGTGTCTCACCCATATATACTCAGTTCCCGAAGGAGCTGGAGGCGTTTTTAACCTATTAGGTGCCTCAAATGTTCTTTTTCGAGTTGCCGAAGCCCGAGTTTTACGGCTAGTTTGTGTCGCTTTAGTCATATTAGCCTCCCGCCATTTCGTCTTGGCGCAATTTTTGGCGCGCATATTCTTCATAAGAAACGTTAAGTCTATCAGCCATCTCCAATTCGGTTCTGGTTAATTTTACTTTACGCTTTCCTGGAGCGGAGCGCGTTCCGCCTACAACTGTTGGAACTTTTCTAACAGTCTTTGATCTAAGATCTGGAAACTCTGTCTGCAATCTTGCATCAAGTTCGCTATAGTATTCATCAGAACCATCTTGAGGTGCAATACCTTCGTCAATTAATTCCTTATGAACAACTAAAGCCGCTTGAGTTTTGATTCGATCTCCAGTATTCTGTCCACCAAACCATACATTCCTTTTCTGCCAAGCTAATGCTTTGCGGTCAGGAAGAGGGGGTTCTGGTTTCTTATCAACCTTAGTTTCCTCACTTTTCGCAGGACTCTTAGATTTAGCAGTTCCTAAATCTCGTTCTGCTCTAGCCTTATATTGTTTGGCCACTAGTGCTTCCGCTTTCACAGATGCCAAGACATCAGTTGCCTTTATCTCGGAGTCAACGTCACTAGCTTCTTTTGCAGTTCTGAGAGTACTTAAGGCTTGCTTTTCTTGTGCCCCCAATCTATCAATGTACTGATTGATTGCATCAAGTTCAGAATCAGCCTGCTTATGCCGTAGCTCATTCCGTTCATTCAGCCATTTGGATTTATCATCTTCATAGCTTTTAAGCTTTTGCTCAAGCTCTTTCTTCTGCGCAACAAGTCGCTTTATTCGTTTTTCAGCGCGCTTGCCGAATACTTTTGTTTCCTTAGATTCTTCCTTGGATTCTTCAGGTTCATCTTCAGAGGCTTCCACCTCTATTGATTCTTCTTCAGTCTCTTCCTTTTCCTCTTCGGGAGCTTCAGTATCTTTCAGCTCTTCGGACTCAGCTTCTTCAGCCTTGTCTTCGGGTTTTTCTTCTGGTAATTCTACAATAATGTCTTCATTATCCTCGGCATTACCCTTTTCTTTTTCATCTATCATATAGATCTCCTTCGGTTGCGAACCGCGTTTGCCGCTATTCTAGTATATTGTACACTAAATTGTACGGTAATGCAAGTCTATTTATGGGTAATCTTTTCAGGATCAGGAACTATTGCTACGACTTCATCATCGTTTATAATAGAATACTCTTCTCCCTCATATCTAAATCGAAGTCCTACATACTTTCCTGTAAGAACCCAGTCTCCCTTTTTACACCAAATGCTGGCAGATTTTTCCATACTTTTATAGCAATCTTCACCTACTGCTATGACTTCTGATACTACACAGGAAAACTTTGCAGCTTCCATTGAGGTATCAGTCAATATGATTCCACCTGCTGTTTTATTTGATATTTCTCTAGGCTTCAATAAAATACGATAGCCTGCTGGTATAGGTAATTTTTTACTCACTCCATGTCTCCTTTATTAATTTTTTTAATTCTGTGTTAATGCGATCCTTCATATCTGTAAGAGTATGATGAATGCCTAACATGTATTTATATTCAGGAAGAGTATCCACTCCTCCTAATAATTGTTCTTTATTAGCTACAATAGCTTCATTAAGAATCTTTTCAATTCGTTCTTTATAGTCATTAGCGTCTGGCATAAAGTCTCCTGTTAGAGGGGGCATTTCTGCCCCACTCGTTTAACTTATCTTTATTTCCTTTGGTCTCTTCTCCTCAGGTACAATTTTTTCCAGTTCAATAGACAGCAAACCATTCTCAAACTTAGCATCATTTACTACTACGTCATCTGCTAAAGCAAATGTACGAGTAAATGCTCGATGAGAAATGCCACGATGAACAATGTCATCTTTTTTGCTTTCATCTTTTACTGATTTAATTGTTAAAGAATTATCCGAATAATTAACTTTAATATCTTTTTTACCAAAGCCAGCTAATGCTAGTTCTATAGTAAACTTTAAATCGTCAATTTTACGAATATTATATGGTGGATAATTAGGAACGTCCAATTCTAATGTATTAAGTCTGTCCCATAAAGAATCAAACCCAACTGTGAATGGTCTGTATGGTTCCCAATCAACGAGTGATTTAATCATAATAACCTCCTTGTTAAGCGAAATTAAATCGTGACTCCTTTCGGCAGTCAAGATAAGTATACACTATTTCGCTAGTCGTGTCAAGAGATTATTTATTATTCCATTTTTCTTTGGATCGAAGTGTCCATCTTTTGAATGCTTCTTTGCTTATTTCTTTTCTTACCATCTTAGCTCCTTCTGGGAGCTCATTGTGCAATGTCAATATTTCTCCATCATCACTTAGTTCCACTAGAGCTGGTCCGCAGAATGCGTCCTTTGTATAATCTGTTTCTTTTTTCTTTAGCAGTCTCACTTCCTTCATGCATGAGGACAGTGATTCCATTGGAATATACTGTGTCATTCGATGCTCCTGGTCGTTCATGTTTCCAAATATGAACATGACTATGACGCTAATGACTTCCATTTGTTTCCCTAAGCTTGTCTTTTAATTTTTCTACGTCGTTAAGCAAGCGTTCTATATCATGCTGCGCTCTCTTTATATTCACTGAATTGCTCATCATTGACTCCATATCTTCCATCATGGATTCTAATTGAGAACTAAGAAATTCTATTAAAAGGTCCTGCTGAGCGTCCGCAGGCAATGCGCCCATTTCACCCCTAGGCCATCCTATACGGAATTCCGTGTTTTTTGTGAGGTCTGCTTCCATGAGTGTACTTCGGGTCTCAACATTATTGAGCCTCTCCTGTATCCCAAAAAAGGCGTAGACTCCGATTCCAACTGCTGCCAGTATGGATATGAGATTACGCATAGGCATAGAAATAGCAGTTTTATCCGATACGTCCATCCTTCCATCAGCCATTATATTCCTACTATAATTACAAATATTATTACTGCTATAACTGCTATAGTTATAACTAACTTATCAAACCAATCAGTCATTTAATCTCCGTAAGAATATGTAGAATTAGAATTGGAATTGGAATTATTTTGCTGTTCTAGAAATTTAAACAGATCCTTATGCTGCTTCTCAATAGCGCGGTTTTGCTTAACTATTTCTTTATCTTTAGATTGCATCTTGCGCATATCCTTGCTTAATTCATTAACTTCCTTTATTAAATTTTCCAGATCTAATTTCATCTTAACTTGATTTTCAATCACTTCTTTTTTATTTTCTTCTTCAAAACTTTTGTACATCTGGTCTACGCGAGAATCAAGTTTCGAGACGTACCATATGACTCCAATCCCCTGTACGAGCACAAATGCCACGACGGCGAATGATATTTTTAATCCGTTCATTTTCTATTCCTTTTATTCCAGCGCTTATGCCATGCCCAATTACTTATTTTACTACCATAGACTTCTAATAAATTTAAAATAAAATTTTTCATCTATTCTTCCCAAATGAAATCTTGTTTAATTGTAAATGATTCTTTAACAGAATCTTTACTATCATTATCTTTATCAGTTTCTGCTACTCCATATGTAACGCTAGTCTTATGTGGTTTCACAGACATACCATCACAACCTTGTAATGTACTCATTGTTGAAATTATTGCTAAACTAAACATAATCTTCCACATATCATAATTTCTTTATACTCAAGTTAAATAATATTTAGGCTTTGTTTTTTTCTTAGGTTTATAAGGACCTTTAAAATACTCTGGCTTAGTATCTGGTTTAGGTTTATAAGGACCTTTATAATAACCTTTTTTCTTAGGTTTTACTTTTCCATCTTTGCCTATAGTATATTGAGTCATGATTTTTTCCTTTTCTTCTTCTTTTTCTTCTTTTTCTTTTTAGTCGGAGCGCCATATTCCGCTTCCCATCTCTTAGCAATTTTAGGATGTTTAGCGTGAAGATAGCGCCGTTGTTTTTCCGACTTGAAAGGCATTACTTATTAACTTTTCCGCCCTTACGTTTGCCCCATTTACCATATGATTCATCTCTTCTAGCTTTCATACCTTGTTTTTTAGTAGAAGCTTTTCCACGTCTCATACCTAAAGATTCGTCTTCTCTAGCGGCATAGCCTTGTTTTTTCTTTCCTACTTTTTTAGTAGGTTTCTTTTTTTTCATAGCAGATCCTTTTCCGATATTTTTCAAATCCATAGATTTGTTACGTTGTAGAGCTGCTAGTTTATATGCATTTGCTGGCATAATCAACTCCTTACAGTTTAGTTATTTTAACTGCCGCATCCATAGTCTTAGCAGCATCTTTGGCCATATTACTGGCAAATCGCATTTCAGCTTCCTTCATGCGAAGTTTGCGATCCTCATCCTCGTTTTCATCCGTAGTCATAAGTTTCGCTTCTTCAAGATCCATCTTATCATCATGAATCTTAAGCTTGTTCATCTCGGCTTGCGCACGCAAAGCGAGATCTTGTTTCTGTAATTCTAACTGTTCAGTTTGTTTATCGTCAGTATCACCTGCCATAATTCTAGCTTTTTCTTCATCAAGCTGTAATACTTTATCTGAAGCATTAGCTGCCATTAAGGCAATTTGATTTTGTATTTCCATCGGTAATGGTTGACCTGACATAATCATTGCCTGAACTTGTGGATCAGGAATCATCTGTATCATTTCTTGCTGATACTTTAATGCCAAGTGTTCTGTAATGTGTGCCATTAATAATTGTTGCACCGCTGGGTTATCCTTATATGCAGGATTACGCAGAAGCGTTCCATGAGTTACAATATGCGCATCATGATTCTGTTCTGGACTTGCTTGTAAAGGTGCCCCCTTCATTACAGCCATGTTTTCCGTAATAGGATTAGCTGTTAAAGGTTGCTGTTGCTGTTTTAAATATCTCTGCGGTTCTTCCACACCCATAGCCGCAAACAATTCCATACTAATTTGATCCATATTATAAGCAGCTGGATTTTGTTGAGCAATAGACATAATAGCATTTATTTTTGCAATCCTGTGTGCCTCAGTCGGCATGTTAGGATCAGATACTGGAATGACATCAATACTTTTAAGATTGAAGTCTTCTTTGAAAACTTGCTGTGCACCACCTGCGACTTCGTAAGGATACATATCAGGAAGATATTCGCCATCGAGACGGGCGAGAATACGCAGGTCTTTGGATTGAGCAGCGTGTAAGCGTTTGTGCACAGCGTTGAATAGCTTTGAAGATTGCTCTAACAAAGCCATTGTAGTGCCGACTGGACCATAGTTAGAACCTTGTTCTACTACGCTGTCTGTCGCATCGGCAAACTCTTTAGCCAAATTTGTAACATATTGCATAAGATTATACAATGTTTGAGATGGCTCTTTAAATGGTAATGGTTGTAAAGATTTTCCTAAATCCCCTGCAGGACTATTTACTTCTCTCCATTCTCCCGGTGCAATAGGCTCGTCAGGGGCAAGCACACGTAAACCGTGCGCCTTAAAGCCACCTGGCAAGTTAGCAAAAGTGCCAGCATCAATTAGCTGGCGCAGGGAGGATGTTGCTGTCTTTGTTAAGCCACCGATTAAATGTAAATAACCGTAGCCATAAAATCCTAATCCTGGAATCATTGTATAATGAGTGATATACATTTTCTTTTTCTTTAGTATATCTTGCTGATCCCAGTTTCTTCTTATACATAAAACTTGTTGATCGGTTGTCATATGAACAATGTATGGAAGTTTTAATCCATCTTCATCTTCATATCCTGGCAAATCTACATTAGCATGTACTTCTAAAATTTCCACTTCATCATCTGTATAACCAGGCTTGCTTCTTCCTACTGCTTCGTTAGCAGATTCAGTTGCAGCTGATTCTTCAATTTGAGTTTCCACAACTTCAATATCGCGGAACATCCCAGCAATTTGAAGCTTTCTAATTTGGTTTAATGATAATGCATATTTATGTGTAAATCGTTCTGCACTTTCTAAATCAGAAGCATAATAATCTACATATAAATCGCTTGCTTTAATGTATTCAGTGCATGGTCTTTGTAATGTTGGATCCCAAAAATTTTTCTTAAACGCTGTTCCGTAAAGAGCAACGTAAAATAATAAACGATCTAACTCGGGACCATACTCAGGCATTTGTACTTGTGTTTGCCAATTCATAAATTGACGAACACGATTCGCCTGTTCCATCTTTTGTTGAGTTTCCAATCCTATGATACGCGTACGTACAGGACCTTCAGTGGGAAATAATTCTTTATATGTTTTTGCTTGAAATTTTACTACAGCTTGCGCTAATACAGGATGTGTCGCACTACACGCCCCAGGAAAAGGTTCATCACCTTGATCATCTTTTAACCCGAGAAGTGTAACTCCATCTTCTGCTATATTATCGTATTCTTGTCTTGAATCTTTATCTCTTGTATACCCATCATACAAATTATTTGCAACTTCCTGCAAATCTTCTTCTGACATAAGCTCGGCTAAGTTAGCATCGAACTCATCTGTTAATTCTTCCTCTTCTTCAAGACCCATTGCCTTAGCTATTTCTAACGCTTGCGGATCATCCACTTCCACTTCTATTGATTCTTCTACTTCATCAACACCCGGCATTTTAACACTGGTAATTGCATCAGTCAAATCAATCTTTTTCTCTATTGCCATTTAATATCCTTACTAATAGTAAAAGCTTCTGCCTTTAGCTTGTTCTACTTGCTTTCTATTATACACTCTTTGCTCCGCCTTGTCAAGCCACGTATTTTCACTATGATCAATATACCCACCGTTACGCATCCATAACAATGCCTGCGATATGGTATCCATATAGTCATCATGATTACCTGTAGGAAAAGTTCTTGCCTCTTCCATCACATCTTTTGTCCAAGACTTAGCTTGAGGGGCATATATACGCCCATTATGAAATAAAGATGTTATGGCATAAGCTCTTGATACCTTATCCCTGTCAGGTTGAAACTCAAATATAGGTAATCCTGCCATTCTTAAGTCCTGAATCAAGGATTGACCAGAAGCTTTCTTCTCAATCAGTATGGAATCAGGTTTATGTTCCTCAAATTTGTCAATTGCCTTCTGTCGTAGAGTAGGATAGTCCCATCTGCCACGTGTAGCTCCTAATAAACACAGATTTGGCGGGCCTAAGCCGTCACCAAAGACTCCCCATGTAGTTATTGCAGAATAATCGGCCGATGTTTTAGTAGAAAACGCAGTATCCCACGATTGTATGATATATGTGCACTCAGGAGCCTGTTCTTTCTCCCAATCCTGCCACCATTCTGTCTTAATTATGTTTCCTTTCTCTGAAGTTGGTGCTTGTCCGTATAATGCATCAAATTTAAAGCTAGGAGTATTGTTTTTTGTACGAATTATCTCTTCTGTTGTCCAACAAAAGCCATTTTCCCTATCTGCTACAGGCCAAAAGGACTCACCTGATTTTAATTTAGGGTATTTAGTAGTTAAATATCCCTGTTTTATAAGTTTTTTCCTACAATCATTCAATCCTTCTGCAGCTTCTGCAGTATTTAATGCAGGAATACGCACTACTTCCCACTTATCTGCCATCGGTGCACTGGATTCTTGGTTTAAAAGATAACCCGCTAAATCATTTTCATGCCATCTAGTCATAACAAGAACTATTTTGCCCCCTGGCATCAGCCTTGTACGCAATCCTGAAGAATACCATTCATTTAATGTATCCCGTCTTGACTTTGAAAAGGCATCTTGCTCGGATATTGGATCATCAATGATGGCTAAATGCGCACCAAAGCCTGCAATACCTGAACCAGAACCAGCTGCTAGGAAAGATCCCGCCTGTTTCTTCTTATGTTCCAATGCCCATGAGTTTGCCGATCTGTTATCACGGCGTATATTTGTACGAGGAAAGATTGTTTGGTATGCGCTTGTATTAATAATATCCCGAATGGCACGGCCAAACCTTGTTGCCAAGTCATCACTGTGTGATACAGCAATTTCCTGCCAATATGGATTGCGCCCAAGCGCCCATGCTGGAAAGTATGTTGATGCTATGAGAGATTTACTGGAACGAGGCGATATGAAGATCATTAGCCGATCTATATCTCCTGTTTCCAAAAGCATTAATTCATCGCATAATAAACGATGATGCGGACCAACACTGAATGAAGGATTCATCAGCATAATAAATGCTAATAAATCATCACGTGCCTGATGAATTGCTAGTCTAGTAGCCGCATCTCTATCTTCATTTGTTAATGACATACGCCTTGTCACCCCATAATACTAACTTTTCATATAAGTTAGTTGGAGGATTATTTAAATCATATTCCTCAAGTGTTGGCGTTAATACGCGAGTGCTCATACTATCTCCTGTGTTAGTTGAGTTATTTACTTATTTTAGTCTTATTGCCAATATCTGGTTTCACATCGTTAGGGAGATTATAAATATCCCACACATGAACCCCATCATTATAATCATACTCTTCAGCAGTTTCAGTCCAAGTGAAAGTATTATTTTTCCCTTGTTTTGCTTTTGCTGTATAACGAGTATTATTGTAAGGTCCTGCTACTGGATGTGATTTTACAGTTTTAATTGTCATACGTCCTCCTTATTTATCGTCGTCCCAATCAAAGTCGTCTTCATCTTCGTCAAGAATATCGTTTATCTTTTCAAAGATGTCTTCCTCCTTCTCATGAATCGCACTTAACTTTTCCATTAGTTTTTTTATTTTTTCCAATGGAGTTTGTTTCTTTGCCATGTCTCCTCCTTAATGTCTTTTTTTACCGCCGAGCGGTATTGTTAATCCAATAAAAGCTTTCTCTTCGAATGGATCAATTTGTATATCCAATGCTTTAGGAATTTTTTCTTTTATCTTACTTAGTTTGGGAGCAAAAAAATCTTTAACTTTTTCTGATCCCGGTATCTTTTCAGCTATAAACAATGTTCCTGCCAACGCTGCCTTCGTAGCTGCATCAGCCGTCTTACTCTGCACGTAGTCACGCGCTTCGTTTACACCCATATCTTTGCGCTGATTAGACACTATCCTTTCAGCTTTCCGCCTTTGAACATTTTCTTCCAAGCCTTCTTGTTTTCCTTTTTCAATTTATTCATTTGAACCTGGTATTCACTACGACCGTCCGCTGTTTCTTTTTTGGACAGACTAGCTTTCTTAGCCACTAAAGCTTTAACCCTATCTTCATAGGTTTTACCGCCTGGAGCCGCTGATGACTTGCCTGACTTAACAGTTTCTTTAGATTTGGTTTTAGCCTTATCTCTGATATCAGCCCGCTTAGCGTCTGATTTTTTCTTAGCCGCTTTGTCTTTAGCTTTTTTCCTTCGAGCTTCTTCCGCCTTCATAATAGCCTTGTCTTTTTTCTTCTGCTCAGATGATAAAGGTTTCTTCTTTGGAGCTATTTTAGGCTCCGCAGCTTGTGCACCTTTTGATTTCTGTTCAGGTTTAGGTCTGTGAGCTGGATGTTTCTCAGGTGAAGCCGTACCATGCTTCTTAATATCCTCTTTTCTTTTTTGAATTTCTATATGTCTTGCTTTTCTATTTTTGCCAAAAATCGGATGTGTAGATTTTCTTTTCGGCGTTGCATCTAAATCTTTCTTTTCTTCAGTAGAAGGTGCTTTCTCTTTTTCTTTTATTCTCTGTTTAGTTACAAAACTTTTTTCCTCGGCAATATCTTTTTTAGATTTGCTTTCAGGTTTTCTAAAATTTTCTTTCTTAGTATGTTGTATGGTTTCAGGTCTAGGTGATCTGATATTCTTTTTCTTTGCATATTCTACCATTTTACTGCTCCTTAGTTTAATGCTTCCTTGTTAAGTTTAGGTGTCGCTATTCGTTTAAGTCGTTCGATATCCCTCGCGATATCGGCATCTGAATTTCCTGTAGCAAAAGCGTTGCGCACTTCCATTTCCGTAATGTTCTTGTCGGTCCACATCGCCTGATGCTTGCCCAATAGTTCTAAGGAGCGGATAGCCGCGTTGTAATCGCCTTCCTGCTCAGTCTTTTCAGCGATACGTACTAGGCGGCGAAGTATATCATCCGCTTCAATTTTAGTACGCTTTGTTTGTTCTGACTTAAGCTCAGCGATACGCTGAACAATAGCAGGATCTTGTGTAAGAGCATAAGCATTATTCCTCGCATGTTTAGGAGAATAACCCGCCCGCATCGCAGCCTGCGTTATATTGAGATCTTTTATGAACTCATTGCAGAATGCCTCCTGTTTAGGAGTCAGTTTTACCGCTGATTCGGGTTGTTTCATTCTCGTTGCCTTCGTCATATACATAGTATACAACATTAACACTTGAATTGCAAGGGTAAATGTTGTAGAATATTAGTGTGCAGTTCTAAACTGCACGTCTCCTGTAAGTCGGGGAGACTTAAAAGGCGCTATTCTCTCTCTCAGCGTGTCTCCCCGCAATTTTCCCGCACAGTATTTACACAGAACTTACACATTGTTCCTATTGCCCCCTTCTCTCCAGAAAGCTAGAAAGCTGGAAAGCTGGATCCAGGGGGCACATATAACCTCTCCCGCGCAACTTTCATTAAATCTTCAAAATCTGCTAAAATTTTTTTTGGTGCATTATATATAGAGGGCCCTTCGGGATTTTTTGGGGTGGGGGGTGCTATATCTTTTTTTCTGGAATAATGCTTGGTGATCAAAAAGAACAAAACAGGAACATCCTGGCCGAGTTGGGCCCACAAGGCGCCTTATTTGTGCCGCATTTGTATGTTATAATTTTGCTTTTTTTAAATGAGAACAAACCGAGAACACTTATAAATCAAAGGTTTAAAGCTATTTATATCTTGCCATAATATTACCTTAATTGTTTTAAAACTTTTTTTAATATCATACGTCTAATAGAATAGAGATTGAATAAATTAGTTATCTAATCTCCTGAAATGCCAAGCTAATCACTTGATTTAAGTGGAGAATATAAGATGTTAAAAAATACATATAAGTTAAAAACTACTAAAGAAGATTTGAAAAAACTAGCTACAAATA
>VTLG01011991.1_pt1 | contig 11387 bp, 14 predicted proteins | sample 4694571 | NCBI WGS metagenome assembly VTLG01 (sample SAMN12604809, study PRJNA352737) | marine metagenome | biome: ENVO:00000447; feature: ENVO:00000209|ENVO:00000569|ENVO:01000036; material: ENVO:00002151; isolation source: viral sequences binned using virsorter ... | reverse complement strand
ACTCCAGTAAATTATTCTAAATCTAGAATGCAAAAAAGAGTTAGAGACGTGCTACAAGCATATCCAGACAAGAGAGTTGATATTAATTTTGTATACCCTAAAGCTGCTCTAGACTCTGTTCTGTTAGAGTATAGATCTAAATCTTTAAAACCAGAGGAAACAAAAGAACGAAAAATAGAAGATGATAGATCTGAAATACAACAAACTCAAGAACCAGTGAGAGTTAGTCAGATACAAACTCCTCCATTACCAAGAAGCCCTGAACCTGTTTTAGCTAGAACTTCAACAGCAAATGTGATAAACCCATTATCTGGATTAACACAAACAGAGACTGCATTGCTGTCTCCAGAAGAACAACTTATAAGACAAAGAACCAAAAGAGTTTAATGGCAATAGAACCTAAAACAACTAGAGAACATATTGTATCCCTTTACGGACATATCAAAGGGGTTAAAAAAGATATTGCACATATGCATAAAGGTATTCACGATTTGGGTGGCAAGATAGATAAAATCTATTGGGTTCTGCTATCAGCTGTGGGGGCTGTAGCCATACTAGTCTTAGAAAGATTTATAACTTAATCCTCGGAATCGTCGTGCCAGCGTTCATTAATCTTGCTGGCCATCCAGATGGCAATGGGAATACAACATATAAAAGTTAATTCCATTGACTTTTTAACTGAAAATCCAAAGTATTGATTTAATAATGTAGTAATCAACACGGGAGAACATGCCCCAACTAACATAAGTATCGCCATTCTATAATGAAAAGGTGGTTTCATATCCACTGTTTTAACTCTTCTCCCATAACTTGTGAAGCTATATTTATTTTCTTACGGAGAGATTTTACTATCTTTGTGTCTACAGTGTCTTCTGCTATAATATCGACGTATGTCACTTTTTTCTTTTGTCCTATTCTATGTGCTCTGTCTTCTGATTGCATTCTTTTTTCTAGATCATATCCATTAGAATAATAAATTACTGTATTTGCTTGTACTAACGTAATACCATACCCACCAGTTTGTGGTGTTCCAACAAAAAATCTAACCTTGTCATTATTCTTAAAATTTTCAATAGCATAGTCTCGTTGTTCAGGTAGCGTCTTGCCATAATAATGGACCACGGACCCCTGACCATACTTATCTTCTAGTAATTTAAAAATGTTTCTAACATCATGTTGATAATGTGCCCATATAATAGCTTTACCCTCTACTTCTTCTAGTACATCTAATAGTTCTGATAGCCTGTTGTTTTTAACCTCTTGTATTGTTCCATCGTCTGCAGAAAAATGACCACAAGTTATTTGATGTAAACGCATAAGTTGTGTTAGTGCTGTCATAGTTGTAACAGTTTTACCATTTAATGTAGCGAGAGCTTCTTTTCTCATCTGCTCGTACAGCTTCTTTTGTTCTGGTGTTAATTGTATTTCTCTTTTCATATACACTTTATTCGGTAAATCTAAACAATCTTCTTTTAATACTCTGTAAGAAAAAGGTTTTAAAGTTTCAGATAATTCTTTTAAATTAATAAACTGTTTAACGACGTTAATACTTCTGCCAGCTACATGTATTGTTTTCATCTCTGCATATCTATTCCTAAAAGCATAGTAAGAAGTAAACTGTAAATGATTGTGATCTAAAAACTCACATTGTGTATATAAATCTAATGGATTTCTAGTTACAGGAGAACCTGTCATCACTCTTCTGTAAGAGGCTAAATTAGATAAAGACAGTATATTTTTAGTTCTTTTGGCTTTAGGATTTTTTATCGTTGTGCTTTCATCAATAGCCATTAATGATTTATGCGATCTTAAAAATTGTGCAGCAAAAGATTTACCTTTTTCTGTGCTAAAAGCTTCAACATTCATTATAATAATATGAAGTTCGTGACCCGTTTTGAACAGTGAGTCTAATTTAGTTTGCTGTTTTTTATTTATATTAGATTGCCACAGAACGGTCACATTCTCTATGTGATTAGGTAAATGTGTAGGCAACTCCTGATTGTACCAAGTGCCTATTACACCTTTTGGTGCAACTATTAATGCTCCATCTACTTTACCTTTATCATAAAGCATTGATAAATTATCAATTAGGACTTTTGTTTTACCAGTCCCCATTTCCATAAAATATGCAAACGTATTTCTGTGCCAAGATTTTTCCAACGCAGTAAGTTGGTGTGCATACGGTTTAGTTTTAAATTTATATTTCATCTTTCTATTGACACGTATATAGGATTTTGCTACAAAGTCAATATGAAAGATACAGAAAGTATTAATTACTCAGAGGCAAAAAAAGATAGAGTGCCTAAAGTGTATGTTGTACAAGAAATTTCGGGGACTAGAGAAGGTCGTCCTAAATTTAATATTATGGGTGCAGCAGAATATGGCAAACTAGAATTTTTATTGGATGAAAGATCGCAAATGATTTTTTCTCCTGGTCCTTTAATATTAAAACTTAAAAATCTTTTAAAAGATTTTAGAACAACAGACTACTTGTTATTAACAGGTGATCCTGCTATAATAGGTGTTGTCTGCTGTTTGATATCTGATATGACAAACGGTAGATTCAGTCTCTTAAAATGGGATAGACAAGAAAAAAGATACTACCCAATAGAGATTGATATTTACGGAACAAGGAACAATAAAAATGACAGCGATTGATTTTGAGCAAGACAAAGAAGAAATAATTAATAAAACAAGAAATGTAGGTAAACTTGCAGATAAAATACAAGAGATGCAAGCAGTTCAAAAAGCTCTTGAGGCAGACGAAGAGCAAATCAAACAAAAGAAAAAACATTTAGACTATTTATCAGGAGAAGTTATTCCCACTATGTTATCTGAAATGGGACTATCTTTTCTTAAATTAGCAGATGGATCATCCATCGAAGTTAAAACAAATTACAGCGCCACTATAACTCAAGCAAAAAAAGAGGAGGCGTTTAAATGGCTTCGTGAGAATGGCCTGGGCGATATAATCAAAAATGAGATATCCGTATCGTTCGGTCGTAACGAGGATAACAAGGCGGCTGATTATGCCGAACTTGCAAAGGGTCGAGGGTTTCAACCTACTCAGAAATTGAAGGTTGAACCCATGACTCTAAAAGCGTTAGTCCGTGAGCGTATCGAGGCAGGAAAAGAAATGCCAACGGAACTTTTCAACATATTTGTTGGAAATAAGACAACAATAAAAAGGAAACAATAACGATGAATGAAGTAACAGAAAAAAAGAAAAACGAAGTAAGCGTTAATGTGTTTGAAACAGATGCAGGCCAAGGTATCTCAAACATAAAACAAGAAGACCTTGCGTTACCGTTTTTAAAAGTTCTTGGTCAGCTTTCGCCTGAATGCAACAAGCGAGATGCTAAACATGTCGAGGGGGCAGAACCAGGCATGATTATAAACACTGTCACAAACGAAATTTATGATGGTGTTAAGGGGATAGATGTCATTCCATGTCATTACAAAAGACAATACATAGAATGGCAAGATAGAGGTGAAAGTCAGGGAGCTCCAGTAAAAATATATGAAGCTGGTGACGATGTACCTAAAACTACAAGAGACAAGTTTAATAAAGATAGGTTAGCTAATGGTAACTATCTTGAAAATACAGCTAGTCATTTCGTAGTCGTTCTCGGAAAAAATCCCTCAACAGCGTTGATTTCTATGAAAGCTACTCAATTAAAAGTGAGTAGAAAGTGGAACTCAATGATGACGGGTATTAAGATGCAAGGTAAAAACGGTATGTTTACACCAGCAACTTACAGTCATATTTATAAACTAAAAACTGTGCAACAGTCTAACGACAAAGGCACATGGTTTGGTTGGGATGTGAGTAGAGTTGGTCAGATAACAGACCAAAATGTTTATCAAATTGCAAAAGACTTTAGCGCAAATGTGTCTAAAGAAAACGTGCAAGTTAAACATGAAACCGAAGCCTCTTCGAGTCAAAAAGCTAAGAAGACATTAGATTTATAAGTTCACTCAGCTAGTGAAGTGAGGGGCGATGACGGGAGACTGAACTCGCCCCGTAACTATTTTTATGACGAAGAACGCATTAAAAACTTATAAAGATTGGATAGACGCAGGGTTTGTAACATTACCTTGTGATAATAAAAAATCTATTCTCCCAAAATGGAGTAAACCAAATTTTAAAGTGACCACTCAAGATTGGCAAAACAATCACATTGGAAAACAAATTGCTATTCGATTAGATGAATATATAGATTTTGATATAGACAATAGCAAAGTTAGATTTTTTGTAAATGATCATATTAAATATTGTGGTGCAATATTTGGTAGAAGAAATAGTCCCATGAGCCATTACTTATGGAAAGGTAAAATAGAAGCTAAAAAATTTATTTTACCTGATGAGTTAGAAGAAAAAATTAAAAAAGAGAAACACGGTGCAACGATATGTGAAATAAGATGTGGCACAACTCACTACACTGTAGTTCCAGAATCAAAATATCATTTAGGTGATGAAACAATAGAATGGGAGAAGTATGAGGGTATAACAATGTACCCTAAAGAATTTGATTTAACAGCGGACATTGGTAAGATTGCTTTGCAAACTGCTCTTTGTATCTGTTATCCGACAAAAGGTTCCCGTGATAAATATTGCACTGCAGTAGCTGGAGTGTTATTGAAACACGGATCTTGGACCACGGAGCAAGTAGACCTTTTTGTTCATAATCTTGCTATTCAATCTAAAGACGACGAAGCAATTTTAAGAGCTAAAAAAGGAACTTCTCACAGTAAATCTGACAGACAATATGGAATGAATACTTTAGCAGAGATTGTTAACTGCAGTAAGAAAACAATTGCAACTTTATTTAGTTGGGTAGGAATAGGTTATTCGACTGTTGAAGGAGCTTCAGCGATTGGTGATATAATTGAATACGCTAGAAATAAGTATGAAGTAAAAATATCTGGTAGTAAAAATGGACAAGCCATTCAAAGTTTAGTGAAAATGGATGGACCCACTTTACGAGATATGAAAAAATTTTATGATGAGGTAATAACTCAAGCTCAAATATGGGTTCCTAAAATGAAACCGATAGACTTTGAAACAATTGTAAAAAATAAATTTGAAGAAAGAATTAAAGCAAAAGACTACATCGAAGGAGATGCACAAGCGGAAGTATTTAAAAAACATTTTGATAAATACTTACAGAAAAAATTAATATCCGATAAACCAACACAACTACTAAACTTTAACATGCCTACTTATCATTTAAAAAAACAAAACTTAGATTTTAAGTTAGCTCACTTCGAAGATTACTTAGAAGAAATAAGATTTAAATATGGAGATCGTAATGATTTAAAAAAAAGTATTAAAGATTATCTAAATGGAACACAAGTTAACGGTAAAATTAAAGATGAAGATAACCAATACAAATCATGTGTCTATTGGAGAGTTCCAAGATACAAAATACAAGATCCTAAAATTTTAATAATAGAGGGAGAAACCATAGAAAATAAGGAGGTAAAACAAATTGATTTCGAATCAGACAAGATCAAAGATTAGAGTTATTGTAGGACCACCAGGAACTGGTAAAACACACATAAGAATTAAAGAAGAGTACTCTAAACTGTATGACAAGTATGGTCCAGAACGTGGAATAGTTTTAACACATAGTAGGGTAGCTAAAAACGAATTGCTTGATACCATAACATCAATAGATAAAGTAAAAAACAGTGTTTATTTAAAAGAGAACGAGGACTATTTTAAATATAGGATTTGCACTATGCACGCATATACCAAACATAACGCTGGAGATAGAAAAGAAGTCTTTGATAAAAAATCTGACTACGAGGCTTTATGTAAAGTTGCTACTTTACTTAGACAAAAAAATTCGGCTGCCATTGTAAAAGATCCAGTTAAGCACCATCCATTTTTTAAATGTAATTCAGAAGCACATGGTAGAGGAAAAACTATTTACGAACATTGGCAAACAGCACAAGATCCAAGTAGAAGTTATGACCCTTACACTTTAGGGATGGTTTTAAAAATTAAAGAACAGTTTGAGAAATTTAAAAGAGACAATCATCTTCAAGATTATCCTGACATGTTAGACTCATACATTAGAAAACCAAAAGTACCACAAGTTGATTTCTTAATAGTTGATGAGGCACAAGATTGTAGTGTTCCTCAAATGCATGCTATAGATAGGATAGCAGAACATGTTAAAGAAATAATTTTAGTAGGAGATCCCAATCAAACTATATTTCAGTTTGCAGGTGCTGATCCAGATTTTTTTGAAAAACTTTTTGCAAAAGTAAAAGACGAAGATGAATTAAAAGTAGGATTAAGATGTAGCAAAGCCATAAACTCTTTTGCTAAAAAAATTATAAAACCTATTTGGAAATATTATGGATACGAAAGAGCATGGCTACCTACTGATGAAGAAGGTAGCGTTCAAGTTATTCCAGATTTATTTTTATCAAAAGGTCTAGAAAACTTAAAAGAAAAGATAAAAAATACTGATCAATCTTTTTTATTTACATATCGATCTGAAAAATCGAAACAATGGTTAATACCTTTTTTTAAAAGAGAGGGTTATAAATATGGGCAAGTAGGTAGTATTTATAACCATGTCTCTGATGCAGAGTTTCAAGCACATGTTACATGGCCTGATTTTTTAGAAGGTAAACCACAACCTTTAGAACAAATAGAAAGTTATTGGGAGTATTTAGACAAGTCTTACAGATCAAAAGATAAAAGAATTTTTAAAAAAATAATAAATAAATCTTATACTTTTAAAGATTTTGTGAAAATGGGTTATTTAAAAAATGAATTAGAAAACAAACGTGCTTTTTGGCAATTAGCTAAAGTTCAAAGAACAGAAGAAAAAAAAGAACAGTTAAAAGAAAGACATCAATACATAACTAGAGTTATTGCAACGGGAAACATAAATCAAAGAAGTAAAATAGAGTACGGAAACTTTCATCAAGTAAAAGGTTTGACGAGAGATAATGTCATAGTTGATCGAAGTATAACTAGATACGAACCATCGTTTGAACAAAGACGATTAGGCTACACAGCGGTAACAAGAGGTAGACATGAGGCATGGATTTTAAACACACAAACAGGAAAGGAGTTAATAATATGAAAAACACATACAAGAAACAGATAGGTGGGGACCACTACCGATCGATGAAGATTCAGGCAAGTGAGTTTATAAACAAGAACAACTTGCCCTTTGCAGAAGGCAATGCTATAAAATATTTGTGTAGACATAAATCAAAAGGACAGAGAGAAGATTTATTGAAAGCGATACATTATATTGAAATGGCAATAGATAGAGACTACGGTGATGACACAGCCATACCTCTACCAAATGGTTTTTCTCTCAAGGAGAGTAAATAATGTGTGTGGTGCCACAGATAAATGAATTAGATTTATCAGGGGTTGACACCGTAGCTGTTGACTTAGAAACATATGATCCTGGTTTAAAAACAAAGGGGTCGGGAGCTATAACAGGAGAAGGTTATGTTTGTGGTATTGCTGTGGCAACACACAAGCAAACACTTTATTTTCCAATTAATCATAAATACACAGACAATTTAAATGCAGATGAAACCTGGGATAGGTTAAATGAATTAATATTTCAAAATAAAAATATAACAAAAGTTTTTCACAACGCTATGTATGATGTGTGTTGGATTAGAGCTACCACAGGTTTAATGTTAAAAGGACCTATCTACGACACTATGATAGCTGCTTCTGTTCTTGATGAAAACAGAATGAAATATTCTTTAGATGCTTTAAGTAAAGATTATTTAGATGATACTAAATACAAATGGGATTTAAGAGAGAAATCAATAGCTCAGTACGGCATTAACGATCCAATGAGTAACATGCATAAACTACCTTACATATTAGTAAAAGATTATGCTGAACAAGATGTTAATTTAACTTTTAGATTGTGGAATTTATTTAATAAAAATTTAGACAAAATTATATATGAACCAAAGGCTAAAAGTCCACGAAAAATTTTTGATTTAGAAACAAGATTGTTTCCTTGTTTAGTTGACATGAAATTCAAAGGAGTTAAAATTGATGTCGAAAAAACTAGAGAATTTGGTAGGTTTTTAGAAAGAAGAAAACAAAGACTGTTGAGAATAATAAAAGATCAAACAGGCATTGAAGTTAACATATGGGCAGCAGCTTCAATAAAAAAACTTTTAGATTATTTAAAAGTAACAGATTACAAACAGACTCCTAAATCTAAAATGCCTAAACTACCAAAAGATTATTTAAGCACACACAAAGAAGTTTTACTAAGACTTATAGCTAAAGCTAGAGAGTGTGAAAAAGCAAACAATGCTTTTGTTGAGGGTCTATTAAGTTTTGTTCATAAGGGTAGAATACATGCAGATATAAATCAAATTAGATCAGACCAAGGGGGAACTGTAACTGGTAGATTTAGTATGTCCAATCCTAATTTACAACAGATTCCTGCTAGAGGTTGGATAGGTAAAAAAATGAGAAATATTTTTATTCCTGAAGATAATCATTTATGGGCAAGCTTTGATTACTCACAACAAGAACCTAGAATAGTAGTGCATTATGCCATAAAGTTATTGAAAGATAATCCTGATTTAAAAGAGGAAAACATACCACAAGAATACCGAAACAAGGTTAAACAAAAAATTATTAGAAGTGTGCAAAAGATGGAGGATTTTTATAAAGAAAACCCAGACGCAGACTTTCATCAAAAAGTAGCAGACATGGCAAATATACCAAGAAGACAAGCAAAGACAATAAATTTAGGAATGTTTTATGGTATGGGTAAAATGAAACTACAGAAAGAATTAAATTTAGAACGAGAGGAAGCTAAAGAGTTATTTGATAAATATCATAAAGAGGTTCCTTTTGTTAAAAAGTTATCAGAGGAACTTATAGATTTTGCTACAGATAATGAACTATTGTTCACTTTGGGTGATAGATTCTGTAGATTTAACAAATGGGAGACCACAGATAAGAAATGGAACCCTAAAATAGGTAGATTCGATAAAGTGGATCTTTTAACCAAACAACAAGCAGAGGAAAAATACAAAACTTGGCTACTAGAACATGGAGATGAAACAACCAGAGATAAAAAAGAAGCAACTAAACTAAACCCTGATTATAAAGATATTTTATATTATTATGCTCCAGCGTTTACGTACAAAGCTTTGAATAGATTGATACAAGGATCAGCTGCAGACATGACAAAGACTGCCATGGTTAATTTATATGAGCAAGGGATTTTACCGCACATACAAATTCATGATGAGTTGTGCATCTCTGTAAAAGATGATATTGAAATTAGTAAGATAAAAAATATTATGGAGTCAGCTCTTCCACTAAAGATAAAAAACAAGGTGACTTGTAAAAAGGGGAACAGTTGGGGGAGTGCAAAGTGAGGATTATTTATGGCTTATTTAAATGCAAACATACCTGTACAATATGCACAGATAAAAAGAGAATATCTTTATGACCTTAAGAAACATCATGGAGAAGTTGAAGACTGTATTATATTTGGTCTTTCGGCTCTTACGGGGCGTTCCATCCTTTTTCATTGTATTATGGAAAATGGAGCTATCTTCTATCGTCTCCCGATATCTGCGTTTATTCAAAGAGGCTTTAAGCCAGAAGAAGTTCCTAGACGCAGACTTGATGAGCTTCAGCTATGGAATTGTTTCAGCTATTATCCTTCTGTTCATACTTGGGATATTTTAGAAGGCCAATCAGGAAAATACATCGGTAAAGATAAAAAGTGGCATCCAGGTGCCTACCTATTTACGGTTGACTTTGCTCATCCTGAGGCTAATATACTCGACACTGATCATTCAGAGATTCCGCACGAACACAAGTGCGCTCACATCATAGCTCTCAACGACGGGAACTATGCAGCACAACCTAACAACAGATGTATTTGGGATATACCTTCATTTACAGTGAAAGATAATGTTCCAGATTGGAAGGTGCAGACCTCTGAGTGGAATGTTGAAAACACAAGTAAATGGAAGACCGAAGATACGGATAACTTCTTTTACGAAATTGAGGAGAAAAAAAATGATTAAGTGGATTAAAAAGTGGTTGAAGAAATACACTGATTGGATTTTTAAAGATTTCTATAAGTAATGAAAAACAAAAAGAAACTATCTAAGTTTGAATGGGTCAAAAAGAATATAGTGATTGTCCCTGTGGTGGCAGCTATACTCGCTGGAACATTCACATCTGTTAGATATGTTCTTAGTCTCACGGACACAATTGAAGCAAATAAACAAACATTAGTAAATATTGAAAGAGATTTAGCAGTAGCAGAAGATAAGCTAACCGAAGTTGCTACAAGATTATCTGCAGCAGAAGCAACGTGGGAGATGGCAGAAAATTTATATAGACAATTAGCAGACCAGGTAAGAGAACATGCATACGATATTAAAGACCTGTCTCGTTAACTTAGCGTGGATATTATTTTTCTTGTTTGTGGTAACATCATCAGCACAAGCACGTAACGAATATTTAAACGACGGCACAAATACATGTGATCAAGGTAGCTGGGAAGCCTATACAGAAGTTAGACAATACGAATACAAATCAGGATCTAGCGCAGAATCACAGAACCAAACATTAGGTTTAAGATTTAGAAAATCTATTGGCGCTGTATGTGATGAAGAGTTTGCTGAAGAGCAAAGAAAAAAACAAAAAATAAAAACACAATTAGAACTAGTCAAAGAGTGTAAAAGAGTGCCTAGAATTAACCCACCTCCTCCTGCTTTTGCAGAACTAATAAATCAATGTATGCAACTAGGTGTTATGTCAGCTAATTCTTTTGGTGAAAGAGACTTCGATCCTAAAATTAGCTATTGGACAGAATTAAAACAACAGTATTTAAAAGACAATCCAGATGTGATAACACTAGACAACTATAAGGAAAAGAATGGCAAATAAACCAATGAAAATATCCGAAGAGGCTGCCGTGCAAATGCCTATGAAGACGGTTGCCAGTTTGATTGCAATGGTTGCAATCGGAACCTGGGCATACTTTGGCCTGCATGAGACACTTAACCAACACTCCACGCAATTAGAATTAATGCAAAAAGATTTAGAAGCTAACTCTGAATTTAGAATTAAATATCCAAGAGGACAATTAGGTAAATCATCCGGTGAAGCGGAGCTCTACATGTTGGTAGAGGATCTTTACAAGTCTGTAGATCGTTTGAATAAAGCCATTGAAGATGGTATGCACAATAAAGTGAATATTGAATTTTTACAGAAACAAGTAGAGAAAGCTACTCTTGATATTGAAAAATTAAAAGATAGACAAAGAGAGTTTGCTAACGGAGGAAAACACTAATGGTTGAAACTGTAGTAGCACTTTTGATGTTTATTAACGGAG
>VTLG01004967.1_pt1 | contig 11389 bp, 16 predicted proteins | sample 4694571 | NCBI WGS metagenome assembly VTLG01 (sample SAMN12604809, study PRJNA352737) | marine metagenome | biome: ENVO:00000447; feature: ENVO:00000209|ENVO:00000569|ENVO:01000036; material: ENVO:00002151; isolation source: viral sequences binned using virsorter ... | reverse complement strand
TTGGTGTAGATGATACAGGATACGATGTTAAGTTTTTTGGTGCTACTGCTACAAATGGTTATATGTTATGGGATGAATCTACAGATGATTTAATTTTAGGATCAGCTTCAAAGATTGGTGTTGGAACTGCTACACCATCAACAGAATTACATGTAGTTGGAACAATTACCGAAACTTCAATGAGAGAGATGAAGACCAATATTTCAAATTTAGAAAATATCTTACCTTCTGTTTTACAGATGCAAGGTGTTAAGTTTGATTGGAAAGATGAAGAAAAAACAAAAGATAATTACGGATTTATTGCAGAAGATGTAGAGAAAATATTTCCTAATTTGATAACTTATGATGCAAAAGGAAAACCCGAAGGCATACAATATACTAAAATGACAGCGGTTCTTTTAGAGGCAATTAAAGAACAACAAGAACAAATAGAAGAACTAAAATCTAAATTAAACTAAAGGAAACTTTATGTCACAGGCTAGAAATCTCGCTAATTTGGGTGTACACACAACTACTCCAGCAGGTGGTGTAGTTTTTAAAGATGGTGCATCAGATGTAGACATTGCACAGCATGATGGTACAAACGGATTAAAACTTGGTGGTACTCTTGTTACAACTACTGCAGCAGACTTAAATAATTCAGCAACTACAGGTAAATCAATCGCGATGGCTATTGTTTTTGGTGGTGGATGATAGATAACCTGATATTAAGGAAATATACAGATGGCAAATCCTAACATAGTAAACGTAACCAGTATTTACGGTGGTAATGCAGGCTGGAATTTAACTGCAACAACAACTACCACTTTACTGACTGTAGCAGCAGATGTAATTGTTAAAGTCAACGCAATTACATGTGCAAATGTTGACGGCGCAAATGCCGCCACTCTTAATTTATATATTGATGGAGTAGGAACAACAGTTACAGGTGTAACAGGAACAGGTTTGGCCACATCAATTTATCTTGCAAAAACAGTAAATGTTCCCGCTGATGACATTTTGGTAGTAATTGATAAACCAATCTATATGATGGAGGGAGATATTCTAAAAGGTGGAGCATCCGCCGCAAGTGATCTTGATTTATTCATGTCGTATGAAGTCATTAATGACGCATAATAATAATAAGAGGAAACAATAAATGGCATTTCTGAAAAGTTCACAGCTGTCACTTGGACCTAAAACTTTAGATGTTAAAGGTTTTACACAGGCGGAAACTCTTAAATTAGGCGACAGAGCATACACCGAACATGAAGTCTTATTGGCTGATAATTATAGTATCGTAGGCGATGTAACTGTAAGCGATGATTTAATTATATCTAAATTGTCTGATGACGGAAATGCTATAACTATTACTGGTGATACTACTACTAGGACCATTTCTGGTGCTGGTTCAATTCAGGGGGCAACTCTTGCCCAGACTCCAAATGCAGATATGACTGGAATGACCGGTACTATGGGAGCAGGAGTAACAATTGGAAGCGATGTTACTTTTCCTAAAGGTGCTGTTATACAAACAAAAACAGTTTTTGATCAAGAAGTTCGTACATGCACGACACAAGCAAATGCATTTACAGATGTACCGGATTTTACTGTAAGTATAACACCACGAGCAACATCTAGTCAAATATTAATATTTTTACATATTGGGGTATATAACTTTTCTTCAACTAATTATGGATTAGGACATATCTTGCAATTAAGGAGAAAAATTGCTGGTGGTAGTTTTGGCCCAATTGGAGTTGGTAATAAAAATGCATTATGGAATGGAACATGTCACTTAGGCCAGATTAATGCTTATCAGTATAGTGCTCCAAGTGCAACATTTCTAGATTCTCCTGCAACTACTTCCGAATGTACTTATGGAATAGCGGTGGTAGACCATAATAATAACGCTCAAACTTTTTATTTGAATCAAACAGGGGCCAATTCTAATGGCACGGAAGCAAATCAAACCTATTCAGGTTCTTTTGCTTCATCTATTGTTGTACAGGAAATAGCAGGATAGAATAATGGCAAACTTAATCATTAAACCACAGAATACAAGCGGCGATAAACTGATACTCCAAGATCAGGCCGGTCAGGCAGTACTGACAACTGCTGATTCTGGGGCAACTATTGCTAATGCAACTCTGACTACACCAACGATTGCAAATTTATCTAATCTATCTGGTACTTTACCAAGTGGGGTAGACGTAAAAACCGCAGGTGGACAAGCAATGGTTTTTTTAGCTACTGTAACCGGGTCTAATACTTCTGCTTTATCTTTAGATGGTCATTTTACTTCTGCTTATACACATTATAAATATATTTTTTCTATTCATGGAAATACAAGTAATACAGATACAGCATTTAGATATAGGCAAAGTAACGCAGATTTAACGGGTGCACATTATAGGTATGTTGAAGCCGCCAATTACCATGACACAAATAATTCTACCAATACAGACAATATACAAAGTGATTGGGATGGAACTTATATGAGAATAGCTTCTGGAGATAATACTAATGATTCTGAAACTCCAACAACAGGAGAATTAATGTTGTTTAATGTTTTATCTACTGGAGTTCAAAAAACCTGTCATTGGCAAACTATTGGTTATAATTCACCAGCACCCACGACTGCAGTTAGGAATTGGCAGGGAGCAGGCTTTCATTATAATACTACTGCGGTACTTTCTGGAGTTACTTTCTTTTATGATGGTGGAAATATTACAGGAACAGTACATTTATATGGAATCAGAAATAGTTAAAGAGAAAAGATATGGCAAGATCAAGAACATTAGTTAATCCTGAAAATCCAAATGGTATTCAAGTTCCATTTACTGCTGAAGAAGAAGCTCTAGCCGATAAAGAAGAAGCACAAGCCGTTATTAATAAAGAAGAATGGGAAAAACTTGCTTGGAAAAGATCAAGACAGGCAGAATATCCTGATTGGGGCACTCAATTAAATAAGATTTATGATGACGGACTGACTAAATGGAAGTCTGAAATGGTAGATCCAATAAAGGCTAAATGGCCAAAAGATAACAGCGGACCAGTATAGAGGATAAATTATAAATGGCAGACTTAATCATAAAACCAGCAACAGGAGACGGTAATAAACTGATAATCCAAGACAAGGGCGGTACTGCTCGTATTACCACCGGAAATGCGGGGGTAGATATTCCCGCTGTTACGGGAAATTTTTCAGTTGCAGGAAATACAACAGCCTCAGGTAATGTAACAGTTACAGGAGACATTGTTCCATCCTCACAATTTAGTAACAGAAATGTTATTTATAACGGAGGAATGCAAATATATCAACGTGGGTCTGGAGCACCAGCAACTAATAATGGTGGATTTGCTTTAGATAGATGGAGGTATTCAACATGGGGTTCGCCGGGAGTAGTAACTGTAACACAAGATTCTGATATACCAAGTGGTCAAGGATTTAGTTCATCATTAAAGATGGATGTAACAACCGCAGATGCTTCTCCAGCCGCAGGAGATTCAAATGGTATTTCGATGAAATTTGAGGGTCTGGATTTACAAAGATTTGCAAAAGGGGTATCTGGTGCAAAAGCAAGTACTGTTTCTTTTTGGGTTAAATCTCCTAAAACTGGTGTTCATATAGTTTGGCTTTACGATAATGATAATAACAGATCAATATCTAAATCTTATACTATAGCAAGTGCAAATACATGGGAAAACCATTCTGTAACTTTTGCTGGTGATACTACTGGTGCATGGGGAAATGATGTAAATGAGTCTGCACAACTTACTTTTATAACAATGGCAGGAACTGATGCATCTTCTGGGACATTAGCAACATCATGGGAAAGTTATACAGCCGCAAATAGAGCAGTAGGGCAAGTAAACTGTATGGATAATACTGCTAATAATTTTTATTTAACAGGTGTTCAATGGGAACTAGGCAGTAATGCAACTCCATTTGAACATCGGAGGTATGGGGATGAACTAATGGCGTGTAGAAGGTATTATCAAACTTGGGGTGGTAATAGTACACATGAAAGATTGGCAGTTGGTTATGGTGCAGGAGGATCACAAGTAAGATGTGATATTCCATTGATACCTACTATGAGGACTACTCCCACACTTAGTGTTTCATCCAACGGAGATTGGAAAGTAGAAGGTGATAATTACGCCCCAACAGTCACAGGCATTGGTTTAGACCAAGCAAGTCCTAAAATTGCAGCTACAAATTTTAATGCTAGTGTCGCTTCTGGTGAAGGGAGTCATATCATTGGAAATAATACTACAGCTGCAAGATTTAATTTATCAGCGGAGTTGTAATGGGAAAATATAAATTTGTTAATAGTATATATGGAGGAACAGCTTGTATTCTTAAACTTAATGATGATGGAGATGAATATACTACAGCAATACCTTTAGATGAAAATAACACAGATTACCAAGAATATCTTGCATGGGTAGCTGAGGGTAATACCGCAGATCCAGCAGATGAATAAATCTATAAGGAAAAACAATAAATGGCAAATTTAATTATTAAACCAAATTCAGCATCAGGCGATAAACTGATTATACAGGATCGTGCCGGTGGGGCAGTCCTCACAACTGCTGATTCTGGTGCAACTGTTGCAGATGGGATTGCACTTGGTACTCCTGCATCTGGAGTTTTGACAAACATGACAGGAGCAATAGGTTCTACTGTCACAGGATTTACAGGGATTAAAGAGTTTGACCAATGGAGGGTAACTTCTGGTTTTGCTGGTGATGCTAACCCTATTACTACTAATTTTGAGAGAAATGATGGTCATGGTTCTTCTGGTGGTTTTTCAAAACTAGGAACTGGAATGACTCAAAGTTCTGGTGTATTTACATTTCCAAGTACAGGATATTGGTACATACATTTTGCTCATAATCATTATTCTACTGGTGCTAATAGATACTGTTTTGGGAATATTTTATGTACAACTAATAATGGATCAGGGTGGGATGCATTTGGATTAGCTAAATTTCATATAAGTGATATTGGAGAGTATGCACATACTTCAGCACATCAAATGGCATTTTTTGATGTTACAAACACATCAACCCACAAAGTTGCTTTTAGGATTTATAAAGATTCAGGTGGTACAGCAGTTACAACAAATGGTGAAACTGGTGATAACTCTACATATATGACATTTATAAGAATAGGAGACACATAGTGGATAATAACGGAAGATATACACATATTGAAGATGTCTTGATTAATTTACATGATGGTCAATGGTTTAGTTGGAGTGATCCTTATAACAAGGTTTATGCAAATTTAAAACTGTCAGAAAAAATGGGTGTTGACGGAAAACTAGTTGACAATCCATATACTCTACCACACGAAAAAGAATTAACAGATGCCTTAGCAAAGCAACAGTCAGACTTTGATGCACAAGCCTATGCTAGAAACAGGAAAGCAGAATATGATGCTTTGAATCAATTAGAGATGCAATTTGATGACAAAGAAGATGGTACTACTACATGGGAAGACGCAATTAAAGCAATTAAAAAGAAATACCCTAAAGGATAATTAATTCAATTTTTCTTTATATATAAATAGTATAGAACTAAAAATACTTAATATAAGGAGAAATGAGAAGTGGCTTTAACCCTCCAAAAACAAACTGTAAACATTGCACTAGATCAAGGTTGCACGTTTGAAAAAGTAATTACAGCACAAAATTCAGCAAGTCAGAATGTTACCATTTCTACTGGTACTTGCGCCGCTAAGATGCGCCAATCTTATTATTCATCAAATAATATTACTACTTTAACTACTGCAGTTGCGGGGTCAAATTGTACTATTTCTCTGACCGCAACACAAACCGCATCTTTATCTCCAGGAAATTATGTTTACGATGTTGAATATACACAATCAGGTGGAACAATAGTAGAAAGAGTAGCAGAGGGTATTATAACTGTATATGGGGAGGCAACGAAATGACACAACCAACTACTAGAGCAACTTTTAAAGATTATTGTAAAAGGAAATTGGGATGGCCTGTAGTAGAATTAAATATTGATGATGATCAAGTAGAAGATTGTATCGATGACTCTCTTCAATTTTTTCAAGAGTATCATTTTGATGCAACTGAAAACACATATCTAAAACATCAAATAACAGGATCTACTCTTAAACTAGCAAGTGCTCCTACAGGAACTTTTACTGATGGAGAGAAAATTACTGGAGGAACAAGTGGTGTTCAAGCAACTGTACATGCATATCATAGTGCTAATACTACTTTAAGATACAAAGACCCAGAAGTTAAATCTGGTGGAGATGGTAATACATACTACGCAAATACTACAACTACTTTTGCGACCAATGAAACTATTACCGGAGATTCTAGTTCAGCCACAGCAACAACTCATGCCTCAACTGCAACAGCAATTGGCGATTTTGACAATAAATATATCTCAATAGCAGAAGCAATTATTGGTGTTCGAAGAATTATACCTTTCTATGATAATTCTAGATCAACTTCTATGTTTTCTTCTAAGTATCAATTTGCATTAAATGAAATGCACAAACTTGGAACAGGCTTAGTAAATCATGAAATTTCTCAAGAACACCTAATGTTAATTAATGAAATGTTTACAGGTAATCCCATGTTCAGATTTAATCGACACATGGATAGATTATTTCTTGATATTTCATGGGGCGCGGACGCAGATATAGATGATTGGATAGTTGTTGAATGTGATAAAATTATTGATCCAGATACATACACAGATATTTGGAGTGATATGTTTCTCAAAAGATATAATACAGCATTAATGAAAAAACAATGGGGTCAAAATCTTATTAAGTTTGAAGGTATGCAACTTCCAGGTGGAGTAACTATGAATGGAAGACAAATGTATGATGATGCTCAAACAGAATTGACAGAAATTTCAGAACAAATGTCATTAAGATATGAATTACCAATTGATCATCAAGTAGGATAATACATGGCAACAAACCATTATTTCAATCATCACGGGACTGATACTCCAGAACAAAGATTGATTGAAAATTTAACGATAGAATCTATAAAAACTTTTGGAATAGATGTCTATTATCTTCCCAGAACATTGAATGATGAAGATAAGTTAATGGGAGAAGATAATACTGCATCTTATAATAGTGCTCATACGATTGAGATGTATATTAAGACTGTAGAAGGGTTTGAGGGTCAAGGAGATTTTATTTCTAAGTTTGGATTACAGATAAATGATCAAATTACTTTTACTGTTGCTAAAAGAAGATTTAGAGAACTTGGAATGACTTCTGATGGTAGAGCAAATCTACCACATGAAGGAGATTTGATTTTCTTTCCAACAACATCTGCACTCTTTCAAATATTGTTTGTAGAAGATGAGGCAATATTTTATCAAACTGGACAATTACAATCTTATGATATGTTATGTGAAATGTTCACTTATTCAGATCAATCATTTAATACTGGTATTGAAACTATAGATGAAATTGAAAGACAGCATTCTTATTCGATTGATTTCACAATGAATACGGGTAGTGGTAATTATACTATTGGTGAACAAGTATATCAAGGAACATCACTCGCGGCCGCAACAGTTAAAGGAGAAGTTGCAAGGTGGAATGCAGCAGATAAAGTATTAACACTCATGAACATGACAGGAAACTTTTCTGGAACTGTGAATATTATTGGAGATAGTTCTGATGCATCTTATTCAATTACTTCTTTTGACGCTCAAACATCTGCAGCTAATACTGCAGCAACATCTTCAACTAATGCAGAAATAGAAGCGGCAGCGGATGCCATTATTGATTTCACCGAAGGCAATCCATTCGGGAGTCTATAATGTTAGGAGTAACATATTATCACGAAACCATTAGAAAATATGTAGCAGTTTTTGGAACTCTTTTCAATGATATAAACATTCAAAGAAGAAACTCTGCGGGTGTTATTACAGAACAGATTAAAGTTCCTATTGAATATTCCGCGAAAGATAGATTGTTATTACATATTCGAAGAATGTCAACAACAAATGCGGGTGTTCAAACTACATTACCACGAATGGGTTTTGTTTTGAATGGTATTACTTATGATGGAACCCGAAAATTAAATACAATGGGTCAAGTGTATGCGGCAAACACAGCGGCATCTACAAGTACACTTCTAAAACAATATAATCCTGTACCTTATAATTTTGATTTTGAACTTACTGCCGCAGTAGATAATGCAGAAGATGGCGCACAAATCTTTGAACAAATCGTACCTTTCTTTACTCCAGAATTTACAGTTAGTGTGAATTTAATTCCATCTATGAATATTAAACCTGATGTTATTATAATATTAAATTCAACTACTACAGAAGATTCTTATGAGGGTGATTTTACTACAAGAAGAGAAATTGTATGGACATTTGGTTTTCAACTAAAAGGATATATCTATCCAGATGTCAAATCTGGGTCTGTGACTAAACAAGTGATAGTGAATCTCCGAATGCCGGCCGAAGAGGCAGATATTCCAGAATATATTGTATTAGAAGATAGTACAGATTTTTCAAAAAATTATTTATTATTAGACGCAGATGCTGGTTCTCCTACTGCAACAGGTATAATGAAGTTTATAACTGAAGAAAGTTCAACAAGTACAGGAGCAGCAGGAATTAAATCTAGATTAACAGTTACACCAGGTCCCGGTGATGTAACTGCAAATGATGATTTTGGTTATACAGAAACTTTTGAACATTTTGAAGATAATATTGATACTAATTTAACCACCGGATTAGATGTAACTCTCTAACATGTGGTTTCGGGGTTTTTTAATAAGTTATTTCATTTGTTTTGGAACATTGAGTGTTGCGCAAGGACCGCCAAATACACAGGAAGTAATACATAATTCTTATCAATCTCATTCAACACAAAAACATGAAATTTATAAAACTGAAGATATTTTATTATTGTTTAAATCTTGTTATGAAACCATTTATTTTTTAGGTAATACAAAATATAAAAGAAGTAAAAGAGCATTAAAAGAAGAAGAAGTGTCTAGACAATGTTTTTGTATATGTGATAAAATTAGATCAATATATAAACCTAAAGAATTTTTGGATAGGCCTCCAATAGAAATACATAATATTATTAAACCTTTGACTGCTGAATGTATTGCAGAACGAGGTCAAATTTGGCATGATGATGAGGAAAAATGACACAAGATGCACGAATAGACGAAATTTTAGAGATTACAAGTTTAGTTCCTACTTCTGAACTTAAACCTGAACCTCCTGTTAGAATTAAACCTAAGACTGATGGTAAGGATGATGACATTGATTATAATTATGCCCGTGAGAATTACTACAATTTAATTGAACGAAATCAAGATGCAATAGAAGAGATGTTAGAGATTGCTAAACAATCTGAACATCCACGTGCTTTTGAAGTAGTAGGACAATTAATTAAATCCGGCTTGGATGCCAATAAAGAGTTAATGGGTCTACATAAAACCAAAAAAGAACTAAGTATAGAAAAGGGTGGACACACTACTACTGTCAATAACGCAGTATTTGTGGGGTCTACAGCTGAACTACAAAAGTTACTGAAGGGAAAACGTGGCGAGTGAAAATTATCTCGGCAATCCAAATTTAAAAAACGTAGGACAAAATGTAGAATGGACAGAGGAAACACTTCAAGAATATGTGAAGTGTAAAGATGATCCTGAACATTTCATACGTAGTTATGTTCGAATCGTTCATGTAGATAAAGGGTTAGTTCCTTTTGATATGTATGATTATCAAAAAGATATGATACATAAGTTCAATGATAATCGTTTTGTAATTTGTAAAATGCCACGACAAACGGGCAAATCAACTACTATTATTTCTTTTCTCCTTCATTACATTTTGTTTAATGAAAGTGTTAATGTTGCTATTCTCGCTAACAAAGGTGCTACTGCAAGAGAACTTCTTGCTAGATTACAACTTGCCTACGAACATTTACCAAAATGGTTACAACAAGGTGTTGTTGTATGGAACAAAGGTAACATTGAAGTAGAAAATGGATCCAAAGTTATCGCCGCGGCAACTTCTAGTTCTGCTGTTCGTGGTTCTTCTTTCAACATTATTTTCCTAGATGAGTTTGCTCACGTACCTCAAAATATAGCCGAACAATTCTTTACTTCTGTTTATCCTACTATTTCTTCTGGTGAATCTACAAAAGTTTTAATCGTTTCTACACCCTTAGGACTTAATATGTTTTATAAAATGTGGATAGAAGCAGAAGAAGGAAGAAATGATTATGTGCCGATAGATGTACATTGGTCGGAGATGCCTGGCAGAGATGGTAAATGGAAAGAAGAAACAATACGAAATACTTCTGAGGTTCAATTTACACAAGAGTTTGAATGTGAATTTGTAGGATCAACTTATACATTAATTGCTCCATCAAAACTCAGAACAATGGTATTTAAAAATCCAATACATGAAAGTAATAATTTAACTGTATATGAACATCCAATAAAGAATCATACATACGCATTAGTGGCAGATACTGCACAAGGAAAAGGTGTAGATTATTCTGCTTTCTCAATATTTGATGTTTCTCAAATGCCATATAAACAAGTTGCGGTCTATAGAGACAATCAAATATCACCCATGTTATATCCAAATGTAATTTATAACGTTGGAAATAAGTATAATAGTGCACATGTTCTTGTTGAAGTAAATGATATTGGATCTCAAGTTGCTGACACTCTACACTACGATTTAGAGTATGAGAATATCATGATCATTACTATGAGAGGTAGAGCAGGACAACAGATAGGTGGAGGATTTGCAAAGAATATTCAATTAGGTTTGAGAACAAGTAAACAGATTAAAAGAATTGGATGTGCAACTCTGAAAGACTTGATAGAACAAGATCAATTAATTGTTCCAGACTTTAATACGATTAAGGAACTTACAACGTTTGCATTACAGAATAATACATATCAAGCAGAAGAAGGTGCACATGATGATATAGCAATGACACTAGTAATATTTGGGTGGTTGGTACAACAAAGGTATTTCAAAGAAATGACAAATATGGATATACGAAAGAAAATGTGGGAAGAACAGATGGATACTCTAGAACAAGATATGTTACCATTTGGAATTATAGATGATGGTATGGAATCAGAAACTTTTGTAGATGGTGATGGTCAGAAATGGGATGTGGTAGATGATTCACAACGAGTATATTACTAATAAATATTATTATAAATATAATAGTATGTTTATAGGAACGAATATAAGGAAATAAAAAACATGGCTAATCTTCAGGCAACAACTTTTTCTGGTGGACTTTTTGAAAAAACAGGAACAACTACTGTTAGTGGAACTACTGTAACTGTAGATTTAGCTACTGGAACTTTTTTTGTGGCCGATT
>VTLG01001483.1_pt1 | contig 11389 bp, 11 predicted proteins | sample 4694571 | NCBI WGS metagenome assembly VTLG01 (sample SAMN12604809, study PRJNA352737) | marine metagenome | biome: ENVO:00000447; feature: ENVO:00000209|ENVO:00000569|ENVO:01000036; material: ENVO:00002151; isolation source: viral sequences binned using virsorter ... | reverse complement strand
GACAAATGTTACGTATCAATGTATCTTTCAATAGACCAGATGTTCCAGAATATGATGAAGAAATCCATAATCCAGAGAAGGTCTTTGCTCTCCTGTGTTATAGAGGTGTATACTATGCTAAGTGGGTTATATTGAACCCCTTTGGTATAATAGATTGGAATCTAAAGAATCCCCGAAAACAAAATTGACCTTTTAGTTTCAAAAAACGGGGGAAAAAAATCTGGGCAATTTTTCGTCAAAAGGGTCGATTAGGTATTTATACTTAGTTGACTCTTTTTTAGTTTTGGGATAAACGAAGTGTTTCTGTTCTAAACTCAGTGCTTGGTGAATATCTCATTTCTTCTATAAAGAGTTGATTAAACTGTGGTATTAAATTTGGTTTTAATAGTAGAATCTCTCTTTTCTTTTCATTTTCATCTATTTCATACGTGTAGTTTGAAACAGATACTCTAGATTGTAATTTAGGTAAGGTTAATCCCTCTGGAGTGATAAACTGGTATTGTTCTGGTACTTTAGTTCCTTCTTCTAATATTATATTACCATTATGAGTTTGTTCTATAGTTTCATAGTGATGTACATCCTCAGGGTTTTGGTACTTATAATTTACATAATTATCTAATGCCATTTTTGATTTTGGCCAATCTTCATAGAAATTTACCATATTATTAATTAATAATATAGTCCAATCATAACCAGGATCACCATATAAATCATATGATATAGTATCTGGTCTTGAACCATCTTCTATAGTATAATCATCAAATACAGTTACTTTATCTTTAACTTTATCTACTAGTTTAATTCTAGAGAATATATTTTTAATAGTAATCCACTGCCCATCATATGGGTTTTTTGTGTATTTGAGATATAATAGATTTGGTATTTTAGAGAAATATGCCATTAGTTAACCTCCGTATTGTGCATCCCAATTTCTTACAGCATTTCTATAAGCAGATTTACCACTTCTACTAGTTGGGAAATCACTTGGTGTTGGTCTACGTGGTTGAATTGCACTACTCACATCAACACCCCTTTCTTGTGCTTCTATCCATCCAAATTCTTCTGCACTTGCAGTATCTTCAATCTCATGAATGTCTTGTCTTGTAAGTGTTGTCATCTCAGAGAAGCTTAAAGTTAATCTAACTGCTTGTACAAAATTATTAGGAGTTAGTGCTAAAACATTATCTGGAGTATAGTTTACAGTAACATTAACTAATGCACAATATTTGGTTTGTGGTAAGAATTGAGATATATCTTTTTTACCTGATTGTACTATTCTAAAGATATAAGGATATTCTAAGAATAAACTGTTATTTGTACCACTTCTTCTACTACCAGGATGCATTCCCATTTTAAAGAACTTAATTATATCTTTGATATCTCTTTCTTCTGAAGAATTTCTTGCTGCCATTACATAATCAAAACTAAATTCACGAACATTCATTTTCTCGAATGTTTGCATTGTATTATCATTAAATGTAATTCCAAATGCACCACCTAAAATATTACCTGCTGTTAAATTATCTGTTGCAGGTGCTTGCTCTAATGCACCTTTTAGAAAATTATTAAATAAACTATTGAGACCAGTTGCACCAGCAGCACCTATTGCAGCACCTGCACCACCAAATGCAGCACCAAGAGCACCAAATGATACTTTATTCCAGTTAGCACTATACTTATATTCTAATGAAGATGGTATGTATAGTTTAACACAACCTAAAGAACTATTTGCTGGTATATCACTACTTCTATCAAAAGTTGCAGTACCATCCCAACCACTACTTCCTTCACTTGTAATTCTTTGTTGATCTTCTATTGATAGGTTTTGCATGAAATCAGCATTATTTCCTGCTAATATCTTTGATGATGCACCAGAAAGTATATCTCTAATACTTTTTACACCTAGAGATTGTGCTTTATTATAATCATATGCATAGAAATTGAGATAGTATCCAGTTTTTTCAACTGATCTAGGATATGATAATTTTGTGTATGATGCTGCCATTAGATCTGTACTTTTTTAGCACTGACGAATTTATTACGACTATCATAAAACTGTTCCAAAGGTAATACTGCCATTTCTAGCACGTCAGATTCTGGAATCTTAAAAAATAGGTTGTCTGCCTTGTCTATAATATATCTATGCCATAAAGATTTAGGTATATTAGGACTATTCTTATTTATTATCTTTTCTGCTAAATTTACTCTCTTCTGTGGTTCCATATAGTGTAAATTTGCTCCATAGAACCCATCAGGGGTAGGATCACCTACAATTACCATTGGATATCTATCCCAGTGATCTAATCTTTTAAGAAATTTTGGTTTATATTCAAAAAGGTAAAATTCAGCAGATGTCACACTATCTTCAGCTTCATCAAAGAGGTAGTTAAATGCTTCCGTTCTTTGTCTTGCTCTATTTGTTATTCCTTTTTCTTTTATTGTAGTGAGAATACTCATACCTTTAGTTCTTTTTCTGTTAGTATCTTAAACTGCATATTTCTTGATTTGCAGTATTTTTCTGCTGCTTGCCATTTTGCTTCATTAATTGCATATCTAGTAACCTCTGTAAGGTACTTTTTAGTCACTCTTGACTTCTTAACAGGAGGTTCTGTCTGTTTTGCAGGTTTTACCTCAATAACATACTTTGCTGTAGTACCAATTGTGGTACGACATTTTACATAGAAGTCAGGAAAGTACCTATGAACTCTTTTATCAACGGGAGAACGATATGGTATAAAGAACTCTTCAGAACCCCATTCCATTATATTTGAGTTCAAATCACACCACTGCATGAACTTTCTTTCCCATAATGACCTATAAATTACATTAGTTGGATCACCTTTGTACTTTCTAGGGTTAGTTGGTCTATATTTTCCAGAATATGCCATATAAATATAAATAAACCGTCTATAGACCTATTTAGATGAAAATATCAGATATTAGAACACATATAATAGGTGATTATGGTATTGCCAATTCAAACAGGTATCAAATATCATTTGCTCCTGCTGCAAATCTTAGTGAGTGGTTGGATTATTCACCATTAGAAGCACCACAGGTATATGATAATGAATGGAATACTAGCAGTAAAAATGCACAAATATTCAGTTGGTTAGCAGATGATGTTCAATTGCCAGGATTTAACGTTGCTACTGGAGATTTGAAGGGATATGTACCTGGTATTAATATGAAGTATGCACACACTAAAACATTTCAAGAGTGTCAAATTAACTTTATATTAGATAGAGAGCACACTCCATACAAAATTATGCAAAGATGGGGTGAATATATTTTCCAACACCAAGACACTCCTAGTATATCAGGGGAAAGAGGTCGTGCAGCACCTGATTCTTTTATAAGAACTGGTTATTATGATGATTATACTGCAGATTTAATAATAGATAAGATTGAAACTAAAGATAGGCAAGGAAGAGAAGTAGTATCTAGATACAGATTGACTAATGCATATCCATATACAGTGTCTGCTGTAACTTATGCTAATGGTCCTAATCAACCAGTTAGATTTATGTGTAACTTTAATTTTGAGTACATGAGAGAAATTGATCCTAATATAGATCCTATGGAGGAGTATCTTTTCAATAACACCACTATATAATATACCTATATCATAACTTATGGCATTACCTATATTAAGTACACCAACGTATGAATTGACAGTACCTTCTAATAAGAAGAAAATAAAATATAGACCATTCTTGGTTAAAGAAGAGAAAGTTCTTCTATTAGCACTAGAATCTGAAGATGATAAAGAAATTGCAAATGCAATGAAAGGATTGATAAAATCATGTGTCTTAACTAAAGGTGTTGATCCTGATGAACTTGCTACATTTGATGTTGAATATATTTTCTTAAATATTAGAGGTAAATCTATTGGTGAAACTATTGATGTTAAAGTTGTTTGCCCAGATGATGGGAAAACTCAAATAACTACACAAATACCAATAGATAAAATTAAAGTTAGATTTACTAAAGGACATACTAATCAAATACAAATTAGTGATGATCTTTGGGTTGAAATGAAATATCCAAATATTGATTCTCTTGCTATACAGGAAGAAACTGTTGAGGATACATTTAAATTAGTGTCTAAATCTATTAAAAAGATCTACAATGCAGAAGATGTGTGGGATTCATCTACTACAACTGAAGATGAATTTATGAGTTTTATTGAATCAATGAATAGTAAACAATTTTCTAAGATTCAAGAATTCTTCACTACCATGCCTTCATTGAAACATACCGTTAAAATAAGAAATCCTAATACAAAGGTACAAAGCGAGTACACAATTGAGGGATTATCCAATTTTTTCATATAGCCCTCTTCCATACCTCACTTGAGACCCATATAAGGATCAATTTCGGTATGATGCAACATCATAAGTATGGTTTTGATGATATCAATAATATGCTTCCTTGGGAAAGGGACATTTACGTTGAATTATTAAGACAACACTTGGAAGAGGAGAAAAAGAAAATAGAAGAACAAAGACAACGTAACCGATGACTGCACTTGTCAAAGTCAAAAGTGAAGATCTAAAAATGCGAGGTTTTAATGACCTAACGCAGTCAATTTTTGATGTCAAGACAGCAATATTCGGTAAGAAAATGCCAGAGAAGGTAAGTGAGGCAGAGGATACTGAAGAAGCATCAAATAATATAGTTAATTTTAGAGTATTAAAAAAACAAACTGAGAAATTAAAAACTACCGCTATACTTCTTCATAAACAATCATTAATGGAGTTTAAGTATGAGCAAAATAGATTTGGTAAATTAAGAATAGGTAAGGGTTCTTCAACAGTAAGAAGTTTATCCCCTATACTTAAAAGGAATTTAGATTTAAAGAAAGCTGCTGATGCTGATATAGATTTTAGTAGTTTAAAAAAGATGATTGATAGCATCTTAAAAAAAATAATGAGTAAAGTTTGGTTGAAAATTAAGAGAGGTATAAAGAGATTAATAGGAAAGAAAGGTATTAAATTTATACGAAATGTAAGAAAGTTATTTAGAAAGATTAAAATTAATTTTAAACTGTTTAGAAGATTTGCATTTAAACCTTTTAGACAGGCAAGAAGATTTGTTCAAAGTTTACCTAAAAAGGCATGGAATCTTAGTAAGAATTTAGTTAAAAAAGGTGCATCTGTTGTTAAGACACAACTTTTAAAAAGGGGTGGTATAAAAGGAATAAAATCTAGTGCTACTAAGGTAATTAAAAATACAGGTAAGATGCTATTAAAACGTTTTAAACTGTTTTATAAAGCAGGACCTGGTAGATTTATTAAAAAGATTCCATTAGTTGGTTCTATAATTGACTTTGCTATAAACTACTTTATTTTTAAAGAACCTTTAGGTAAAGCAGTGTTAAAGGCAGCAGGTGCAGGTATTGGTGCTTGGGCAGGTGGACTTGCAGCAGCTGCAGCTGGATCCGTTATTCCATTCTTAGGAACAGCAGTAGGTGGTACTTTAGGTGCTATTGCTGGTGGTATGATTGGTGATGCTTTAGGTGGTTTATTATATGATCTTATTGTAGGTGGTGGTAAGGGTGCTAAGACAGAGACAACAACTTCAAAATCTACCATGTCTTTCGTTAATGGACAACTCGTATCAGAATCTAGTAGTATTGAAACAACTAAAGACGGTGCTAAAGAAGGTGCTAAAGTTAAGAAACCTCAGTTTGTACTTGTTGGTGAGGGTGGAGAAGATGAATGGATTGTACCTAAGAGTAGATTGGGATGGTGGATTGCACCATTAGTAGGAGATATTATTGAAGAATCAGTTGATGAAGAAAAACAAGAGAGTGCAAAATTAAAAAGAGAAACTAATAAAATATTTGATCCTGTTATTAAATTAAGTAATTTATCAAACAATATACAACCTAATGTTACTACTAATACTGTATCTCAAAATACGGAACCTGCTAGAACTACTCTAAATAATATTGATCCCGATCCAGAACCTGATTATGCTGAAGTGATACCAGGATTATTAGAATCTAGTACCATAGTGATATCACAAGAACCACAAATGATACCTTTACCAATTCCTGTAATGACTGGTGAAGAATCTAATGATTCATATTCAGTATGGGGACGTAAGGTAGTAGGTAACTGATATGGATTATAAAGATTACAGTAGAAGAGAAATATTAGATAAAGCTGAGTACTATAGAAGTATTGGTAAGACATCTCATCAAAAGAAATTAGAAGATTATGTCAAAGCAATGGACTATGGCACTGATGGATTTGGTGTGCCATATAAGAAGTGTAGTGATAGTGAACTAAAGAAATTAATGGAAGCAAATCCAGAACCAGAGAAACTTCCTACAGCAGCAAATAGTGATAAGACAGGAGCAATAGATGTTGAAGTTGTTTCACCACCTGCTAAGACATTATTAGCATTACCACCAGCACGTCAATTAGCATTACCACCTGCAAAAGAAAAACCTCCCAAACCTACTACTGTAGAACCAGATGAGGATTGGGAAGGTGATCCAATGGATCATCGTGATCTTCCATGGGCTCAAAGAGGTATAGATGATCTAAGAGATCAAATAGATAAAGATCCTAATATACCTTTTGGTGATGATAAGATTCCATATGAGGATGATATTACTCAGATTATGAAAGACCGTGATAAGTCAATAGAACAAGATGAGAAAGAAAAAGATGTAATAGAACCTGAGGTATTATTAGATGGTGATCCTAAAGGTGATGCTGCAAAAGAATTACCAACTGCTGATGGTAAAACACAAAGAAGAAAAACTAGAGGTAAAGGTAAAATAGGACTTCCTAAACTTCTTCCAGCTGCAGGTGGAGTAGCAGGTGGTGCAATGATAGGTGGTTTAAAACAAATAGCAAAGAATATAAATGAAGCAAGGCAAGCATTATTTGATTTCTATAAAATTCAAAAAGATAGATTTAAATTAAGAAAGAAACTTGATAAAACAATGCAAACTAAGATGGATGCTCAAAAGGATGAAGCAGCATTAGAGGGAGATCCTAAAGGTGGTGATGAAGGTGTAAAGAAAGATCCTAAAACAGGAGTACCTCAAAAGAAACAAAGTGATCTTGAAAAAGGTTTGATGGCAGCATTTTGGGGTAGTATAGCAACAATGTTCTTCCCATTGTTAATAAAAGGACTTGGAACATTTTTTAATGATCAAGCAGATGAAATAGAAAATACAGAACCTGAAGATCCTGGTACTGAGGAAGAAGAAAAATTAGCTAATGATTTAGAAGATGATACTAAAAAGTTAAATCAAGAAGAAAAACAAGCAAAACAAGGTGAAGAAGGAGAAGAAAGAACTGAAGCACAAAACGAAGAACAAACACAGGTAACAGACGTACAATCTTCTCAAACTCAAGACACTAATCTAGAGTCAAATATTTCTATGATGCAGAGCAATGTCTCTAATCAAGAACAGTCAGAACAAGAAGAAGTACAAGGTTTTGCTGAAGGTGGTAAAGTAACAACTACATCTGCAGCTACTAATAAACCTAAACCACGTGGTGGTGCTGACGGTGTTAAACCTCCAACACCAAATACTAATAAAAGACAATCACTCCAACAGTTAAGAAAGTCAGATCTTTCTGGTAAAGGTGCAAAGGCACTTAGTAAGTTTGTAGCACCTATAAAAAGTGTATTTAAACTACCAAATATTATTGCTAAGAATACATTAAAATTAGGTAAAAAGATCCTAAGTCCAGTAGGTAAATTAGCAGGTACAGCAATCAGTAAACATCCTCTTGCAATGATGGGTAAGGGTATAATGAATATGGTAAAAGGTGATAAGGGTGATAAAGGTGATGGTGGAGATAAGCTTATAGAAAAAGGTGTTAATGATGATTATTGGCATCCTGATGATGGTGTTATAAGGGGATATAGAAGTTTTAAGAATTTCAGTTATAGTAATAACTATTCAAATGAAAAAATAGTTAATGGAGAAGTACAAGGGGCAGCACAAATTCCTGTTGTTAAAGAAGCTAAAACAAATAAACTAACAGAAATAGCATCTTCATTTGGTAGTAACATAATGAGTGATATTAAAGAACGTGGTGTTACTGGTGTAATGGGTGGTATTGCTGATGCATTTACTGGTAATTTATTTGATTTTGATGGTAAGAATTTAAAACCAGATCAAATGAAAAATGCTCAGATAGATAAAGGTGAGAGTGTAACTTCTAAAATGATAGCAGCTTTAGATGGTGCAAGATCTGTACAACAACAACAAGTGATGTCTAAGCAAAATTCTGGTACTGGTAAAAAGATGAAAATACCAGCTCGACCTACTTCTAAGTCATCTCCATCATCAATTAATAAGTCATTACAACCTGGATTATGAACATCTCCGATCCATTACAAACCGATAGTTTTGAAATAGAATCTGCCTTTATTCATCCACATGAAGGTCAGAAAGATAAAGTTGCTATAGATGCTGATGCTATAAAACAGTTTGAGTATTCTGAAGGATTAATGCAGAAATATATAACTGTTACTCTTGAGATTGAGGATAGTACTGCTAGTTTATTTGAATCAATCTTTGGTATGGAAGAGATTGAAATTGTTGTATTTGATAAGTTTAGTGATAAAAGATTAGAGTTTACAAGAGAATCTGCAAATGGATCTTTATTCATATATGAAGTTCATAGTAAAGATGTAAGTGATACGGTAAAAACATTTGTACTTGAATTGTGTAGAGAAGATGCTTTAAATAATGCAGTTACTAGGATAGGTAAAAAGTATACTTCTATTAGTGCTCAAGAATTAGTAAAAGATGTTATAGAAAAAGAATTAAAATCAAAGAAACCTATTGCTTTAGAAAATATATCAGATAGTTATAACAAGATAACATTTATACCACCAAACTCAAAACCATATGAAGTATTGGTTTGGACAAGAAATAAATTTATATCTGTAGATCAAAAATCAACTAAAACTGGTGGTGCTAATTGTAGTGCAGGTTATTTCTTCTGGGAAGGATATGATACATATAATTTCCAATCATTTGATTCTCTTGCACAGCAAAAACAAAAAGCAGCAGCATACAGTACTGGAGATGGATCTGGAGGAATGGATGAAGCATTTAGATTACAAGGAATAAATTTTCCTAAAACATTAAATATAATGGAGAATTTTGATCAAGGATTTTACTCTGGAGAAATAGATTTCTTTGACATTACTGACTGTGAGGTAGATACTTATCGCTATAATATTAAAGATAATTATGCAAAATGGGAGAAAGTCGCTGCACAAAAGGACTTACCTGTTCTATATAAAGAAGCACTGTCAGACGTATCAACACGTACTATGACAGTTGCATACACTAAAGATTTGTTTCTTGGGTCTAATGAGGACAACACTAACGACAAGTTAATGTTCCTTGAGACCGTTGGACAAGCAGTTAGTAGATTTGGTGTTTTTACTAGTCAAGTGCTAACTGCCAGTTGTATGTCAAACCTTGAACTACGTGCTGGCAACATAATTTCAATAGAGATATATGGTGCCGATGGAGAGGTTGACAAGAACCAATCTGGACGCTACATTTTATTCGAGTTGCGTCATATTGGAACTGGTGCTAATATGAGAACAAATCTCACACTCGTACGAGATTCTTTCGGAGTTTAAACTTATGAAAACTATAGAAGATCACATTCAACATGATAAAGAGATCGCTAACGATCCACTAGCAAATCCTGCTGCAAGAAGACATGCAAAAGAAGAGTTGCATGATCTTGAGGAATATGCAGAACATCATAAAGATGAAATAGAAGCAGGTGATCATCATGATCCTAATGCTTTAGAATTATTCTGTGATATGCACCCTGATGAACCTGAGTGCCTGGTATACGATGATTGATGGCAGTTGCTAATACACTAGAATCTAATTATTGGTTTGGAGCACAAGGCAATCGTCTTTGGGTTGGTCAAGTCGAAGGGGATGGTGCTATTGATATAGATCATGAAGATCTGATTGATAAGCAAGAAAATAATAGAGTTAAAGTAAGAATCATGGGTTATCATGCTCGTGATCGACAAACTTTACCACCTAAGGATTTACCTTGGGCAACTGTTATGATGCCTAATAGTGCTCCACAGTGGCACAAGAGTCAAGGAACAGTTCATGGACTAGGAATTGGTGCATGGGTCATTGGTACATTTATGGATGGAGAAAGTGCCCAACAACCTTTGGTTTTTGGGTCTCTTGGTGTGGTTGAAAAAGGTAATACGTATGGTGATGTTGCAGGCAATCTTGGTTTAAGTAATAACTATGAACCACAACGTGCAGATACTACTGCTAATAATAAACCTGCACAAGGTGGAGGAACAGTAGGACCCTCTGGTAGAGGAGAAAGAACAGGTAAAAATAGTACCAATGATAGTCAACAATTAGATATAGAAAAGATTACATTTTCAGTATCAAATGGAAAATGTGGTCATAGACCAGAAGCTGAGTTTCAACGAATACTTGGTGAGTTATTTACAAAGAAAAATAGAAGTGATATAGTTGGAGATCTATTGATTGATAAGGTAACTGGAAAGATATCTAATAAAGATGAATTAACAAGATCATATGTATCAAGATTACAACAAGTTTCTAATGGTATTTTAGGTGATACTAAACAAGTAATATTGTATGAGTTAAAGAAATTCTTTCAAGAGAATGTTCTCACACCATTAACTACAGCATTAAATTTATCTCCAGATAAAGATCCTACTGTTGTATTCAATGCTAGTGAAATATTCGATACATTTATGGAAATTATTAAATGTCTCTTTGATAATCTTGCTAAACAATTGTTAGGAACTCTTACTGATATGGTACATGATTTATTTGATAATATACTTAATGCTGGTTTCTGTGTTGCTAGAGATTTAACTGAGTTATTAGTATCATTAATTGGTGATGGTATTCAAGCAGCATTAGATGCAATCAGTAATGCAGCATCAATTATAGAATCTAAAGGAAGTTATGAAAATGGATTCTTAGATAAATTAGGAGATACATTACAGCAGTTTTGTAATATAGATTTTTCTTGTTTTACAGGAACTGGAGAGTATACAACTAAAGAAGGAGATAGACCAGATAATTTTGTTGATTCATTATTTAATAGAGTAGAAGCATTTGGTGAAGATGTTGTACCATCATTATTTGGTGACGCTTCTTTCTTCAAGGATATGGATAGTACTAGAATTAAAAATGGTGCTAAAGCAACTGATAGAGTTATAAACTGTTCTAAAGCAAATGATACATTAATACCTGCATTTCCTAATACATTCTTTACTGGTTGGCAAGGAACACCAGGATCTGGAATAACTCAACCAGTAGCAATACCTGCAATTAATCATGTAGGACAGGTTGTTGGTATTAACG
>VTLG01010788.1_pt1 | contig 11391 bp, 10 predicted proteins | sample 4694571 | NCBI WGS metagenome assembly VTLG01 (sample SAMN12604809, study PRJNA352737) | marine metagenome | biome: ENVO:00000447; feature: ENVO:00000209|ENVO:00000569|ENVO:01000036; material: ENVO:00002151; isolation source: viral sequences binned using virsorter ... | reverse complement strand
ACAATATCCTTTACCCATGTATTAAACTTAGGTGCAAAAGGAAAATATTTTTTTGATACAACATTATACATTTTTTCATATTCTGCTTTCTTTGTATGAGTTAAATCTTTCATACGATAATCATCTTTATTTTTACTAAATTTCTTTCCACCATCCAACAATGCTACAACCATATCAATAGGTGCTTGTCCTCCTTGAGCAGCAGGAGTTCTTTTAATGGCAGTATTAAAACTTAAAGTACCACCCTTTGTTCTAGTAATATTAATTGAATAATCCTCACCACTACCCAATTTAATTGTACAGAGAACTTTATCTCCTACAAAAATATTTTTAACACTAAATTTAATATCTTTCATCACATATTTTTCAAGTTTTTCAAACTTAAGTATCTTTGATGAATCAACATTATGTAAATGAATCTCTGCATTATTACCATGCTTTACTTTCTTAAGAGATATTCCTACAAGTTTTTTCTTCTCCATTAAACCAACCAATATATTATTCAACTCAACTAAGGTTTGTGTTATTGGTTCTTTACGTTTAATCTCTTCTTCTATTTTCTTTTTAATTGCTGGCATATCATAAGCAGCAAAAATGTCAGCAGGATTCCAAGTCGTATATTTTCCTGCTGGAACAAATGGATCTAAATCTCTTGCGACCTGTTGTATTTCCTCCGAAAAAAAATGTACAAGATCTTTTTTATGGTATTCAAATGGAGCCCATTTAGTACCCTTATACTCTTTAAGAAATTCTTTTTGTTGTTGAAAAAATGTCCAAGTCCAATCATCCAATCTATGACTCCATGTATTACCAAAAACTTCTAATAATAACTTTCTAGTTTCTGGATGATTTTTTATATCTTCTTCTTTATTAAACGCAACATTTTTTCTTAATGCCTGATTGAATACTACTGTTGTTGCCTTTTCTTGAATCTCTGTAGGAATTACATTACCACCAGATGCTGGAGCTATTTGTTGAAATCTAATATCTTTAATATTTCTTTCTGCGTCCTCTGTCCCAATACGAACTACCATATAATTTTTTTCTTTCTTCGGTCCTTCAACAAGACCATATTGTTTAGCTAAACCTTCCCAAAGTTTTTTAAGTTTAGCATCCGTTACTTCAGGTAGATAGTCAACTTTAACAATATTACCCCTTGCTTTGTCTGTTGAGGTAATTTCAATTAAATCTTTACCTCCATTACCTGTACCAGATAATTTATTTGTCTTCAACAAAGCGTCTAAAGATTTTATAACTCTTGTCGTACCAGTTGTTACTCTATCGAACTTTGCCATGATCTTTTTTAGTTATTTATCTTGGCATAAAAAAAAGACCCTGCCGAAGCAGAGTCTTTGAAGATATATAAGCATCTCGCTTACATAAGGTTTTTAACAGCAACACGTCTGTAGTAGCGGTTCTTGTTAACTGTAAGACCACCTTCTCCTTGGGTCTTACCTTCTGCGAATGGGTTAGCAACCATACCATAACGAGTCTTAAACCCGATTTTTGGTTGGAAGGTATTCTCTCCCACAGCACGAACCATCTGTAGCGGAACGTAAGGGCAGTAGAATATACCAGCGTCATAAGGTGAGGAACCTTTGTAACCGCAAACGTAGTACTGATTACCACTAGCAGTTGCAGTGTTACCAGAAGAATCAAGGTTAGCAGCATATGGGTCAATGTAGACTCTATACTTACCTTGAAGAACACCAGCAAATGTATTGCCTGTGTCATCAACGTTAAGGTTAGCATTAAGTGCTGGAGTGTAGTCAAGTACACCTGCCATTGTTAATGCAGAAGCAACGTCAGCAGAACATAGGATAATGTTACCCTTTCCACGACGAGTTCTTTGTGCGATTGCGTTAGCATCTCTTTCAATCTGGAACAGAAGTCCTTTGAACTTCTCAACAGACCATCTACCATTTGAGTCGATGTCTAGGTCGAAGATACCTGCAGCAGCAGTGTTTGAAACAGCACCCTGTTCAGCAACCTTGTAAATTGTACGAATAACTTCTCTGTTAATTTCAGCAAGTATTTCAGTACTAAGGATGTTAGCAAGTTCTGCTTCAGCGTTCAATCCGTGGATTGCCTTAAGGTCTTGAGCTAGTTCTAAACTGTACTCTGCCTTTAGTGCTCTGGATTTCGCTGTAACCGTGACTTTCTCGATTGAGAATGCCATCTGGTTGAAGTTATCACTAGCAGTTCCAAGATCTTCAGCGTTGTCGGTACGCATACCTTGACCAACGTTGTATGCCTTGTCATCTCCTGCACCACCAACTGGGTTAAGAACTGCAGGGTTCTGTTGTGCTGCTTGAGCAGTAGTACCCATACCAGTTGCATGACCTGACCAACCTTGTGTAAGGTCAAATGCTTCGTTCTGTCCAGAGAATGCTGAATCTACTTCATCGTAGAATGTTTCAGTACCAGACTGATTGGTGTAGCGAGAACGCATAGCAAAGATAAGACCAGTTGGTCCAGACATAGGCTGAACACCAGCAAGATCGTATGCCACCAAGTTAGGCATTGAACGACGAATTAAGCTGATAAGAACTGGGTCAAAACCTGCAACAGGACCTGTTGCGGTTGCACTTGCACTAAAACCAGCAGTAGCACCAGAGTTAGTGTTGTTTGTTGGAGTTTCGTTCAACATTCCGCTTTCTTGGAATGCTGATGTCTCCCTTAAAAATTTTTCTTGGTTTTCTAACAGGACTGCAGTAACCGCTTTACGATGGGGGTCTGTGATTTTCTCACATCCCTCATGCTCTAGAAGAGGCTTCCACTTTTCCTGCAATTGTTCTGATTGGAACATTTGAGGTTTACCTAATAAGTGTTTACGTTTGAATTATGTTAAATTCAATTATTTAAGAGTGTTTCCCAAAGATCTAATATAAGCATTCATGGAATTGGATATTTCACCAATGCCTTCTGCGTTATCTACACCTTCTGATAGGGATTCAGTCTTAGATGAAGGAGAATTTGGTTTTGAAGTGAAATAAGATTCCTTCAATGTCTCCAACTTTTCACGATATTCTGTTTCACTTTCAAACTCCACACTTTCGGCAAGTGAGGCGAGCTTCTCTTTCTGGGTGGATGCTAATCCTTCAGAAACATCTCCTAGTATACCATCAGCAACTGACTCACCGAGTCTGTTGTTTAAGTTGATATTCTTTTCGATTTGCTCATTGAGCTTGGTTTCCATGTCATCAAGTTTTTCTACCATACTCTCAAGGACATCGTATTTGTCTTCAGGGATTTGTACATAATGTTCTTCAAAAAGACCCTTCATTCCTTCAAGGAATGATTCGGTCATTTCGGTCTTAAGACCGTTTTCTACTGCAAGTTGGTTTTCTTCAAACCACTCGTCAGCAACATATTCTAGATAAGAATCAACTCTTTCTGCGAGTGACTCTTTTGCTGTTTCTATTTCTTCGTCAAGTTTCTCTTGAAATTCTACTTCAAGAGCTTCTTTAACTTCAGCAACTTTTGCGTTAATAGCAGTTTCAAAGATTGTCTTTGCCTTTGCTTTGAAATCTTCGGAAAGATCTTCTCCACCAAGGAGAGCATTGACATCTTCTTCTACGTCATACTCTGCAACTTCTACCACTTCTTCTTCAGAAGAAATTTCGTTTTCTGCAACCACTTCTTCCTCCGTAGCGGGTTCTTCAGCGACAACCTCACCTTCGACTTCCACATCCTCTTTAGCGGTCTTACCTTTGCGGTTAGTGACTACATCACTTACCTGCTTAAGTGTACCACCAGGTGTTTTTAACTTTGCAGAATCATCATCTGGTTTGTAGTTATCTGGAGTAGGACCTCCTAGATCTTCATAGGTTCCTGCAACTGAGGTATCCATAGAATCTGCTGGTTTTGCGTTTGCATTAACAGCAGTTTTGGATTGCTTTGTGCCTGGATCCATTTCTTGTAATTGTTTGCCACGAGACATGTGAAACTCTCCGATTTGTGCTATCTAAATCTATATTTATTTAGAAGTTTTATAAGTTTGATAAGAAATCGTTAAACAGGTTAAGTTTCTGTTCATCTAATTTCTTTTGTGTTGTTAGGGTATTAATCTGTTTGTAAGTTTTTTCTACGAACTTCTCACGTAGAATTCCTCCATCCCAGACCCAATCTTTCCCTTCCATAATTCCAGATACAAAAGCATCAGGAGCAGAAGGATCGGCAACGATATCAGCAGCAGTTGCTAACATGAAATCTTCACCAACTATATTTACACCTTCTCTTGTTTGCTTCAAAGAACCAACACCACGAGAAGATACACCAAGTTTTACACCTTCTTCAATAAGTGAAGATGCAATTTTACCCATTGGTGTACCAAGTATTTTAGCTTTACCAATAAAGTTAGAACCATTTTCTTTTAGAGATACAATTTTATGTGATACTCTATCAAGGTTAACGGTTGGACCATCTGGATGACCAAGTTCACCAAGTGCTCTTCCTGAAGTAATGTGATTTTCGCTATAGCGATTCACTTCCTTACGAAGAGTTTCCATCGGATACATTCTACCATTACGGTTTTTAATGTTTCCTTGTAAGAACACACCCTCAATATACATTGACTTCTTGCCGTTCTTTTGTTCGACAAGGAATTCAACAGATTCTATTTCTTCTCTAATAAGTTTCATTAGAATTCTCCGTAATTATGCGGGTGAGGATGGGTTAACTTGTTGCACATAAACTGAACCAATCCCAAGATGGGTTATTGTTCCAACTTTAAATGATGATCTTAATTCAGCATATGATGTACTTAATAACGATGCTGGATTATCTGCAGAAGAATCATGATCAATTACAATTCTTTCTCCATGAAATCCTGAAAAACCTGGAGTACTGTCAATTGATTTAACTATCTTATGTTCAAAATCATAATCTGATTGACCTAAAACAGTTAATGAAACTGCATCTCCTGGCGTAAACTGTGAAGCAACACCTTCAGGCATATCAAGAGTTGTAGTAGCACCAGTAGTAATACCACTAATCTGTTGTGATGCAGGTTTACCTAATGCAACGCATTGAGGATTATCTGGTGTAATCATATAATCAGCACGAGTAGCAGTTGGAAAAGTACCAATTGCAACGTGTGCAAAAGTACCAATTGCCACTACTCTCAAACTATCAGACTGATGTTTGATAGCACCTGATCGATTATTAGCAGGAGTACATGCAATACTTACGTTATTTCCAACGGGTTTATGTGCCATTATCGTGAAATGTTCATGTTATTCTTATTTATCAGATTACTCATCATCAGTTTCAGCATCCACAGGATCTGCTTCTGCCTCAATCTCATCTTCTACTTCATCTTCAACTTCATCACCAAACAAACTGTCAGCAGCAGTTGGTTTATAAGCATCAACTCTTTCAGAAGTTTTTGCAAAAAGCATATCTTTTATCTTATCACTGATTTGTGAAGGAGATACATCTTTAGTAATCATATCCATCAATTCAGCTTGTACATGATCCATGTTAGGCATAATAGTATTTAATCAATTAGTAATCGTTTATTATTTATATTTCTCCACCTTTAGGAATCTCTGGAGCTTTTGTTGCTCCTGCTTCTGATTCTAAATCTGGTTCCATTTCATCAGAACCAAGATCCATATCAGCAATTTGATCTAGAGGAATTCCAGTCTCTGGGTCAGTTGGAATAGAAGGATCAGGAACAGTTCCATCAGCAATTTCTCTTGCCATGATTTCATTCTGTTCAATAATTTCCTCATCAGTCTGACGAAGAACTTTACGTCTTAAATAATCCTGTGAGAAATATCTTCCAACATAAGGTTCTGCAGTAGCAACGTTATTTAACCTTTCAGTAAATAATTCAGTTTCTTTTAGTTCAGAGAAATGGTTATCATATAAGAAGTCATATTGTATATGCTCACTCATCTTATCCCAGTCTTCTGGGGTGATGATATTCTTAAGGATTAATTGTGTTTTGAGTATATCATTGAACATATGAGAGAATCTCTTTCTCAAACGTCCTACAAATTTAGTGAACTTAAGTTCATCTCTTAATATCTCTGAAGATCGTCCCAGATTGAATCCTCCCTCTCCGTCCATTCTTGATGGGGGTACGTTGAGCGACCTATATAATTTCTTTTTGAAGTACTCAATATCCGTGATTTCACCAAGGTTTTGACCTCCTGGAAGAGTAGAAATTTCAGTTCCACGTCCTCCCTCTCTTCGAGGCAACCAGAAATCTTCAAGCATTGCCATATACTTCTTGTCATCTCTGATCTCTCCTGTGTTAGCGTCGTAAACAAGTTTGTTTCGATATCGCATCATCACATCTCTGAGATATTGCTCTGCTTTGACTTTAGGTAAATTACCTACATCTATGTAGAAGATTCTACGTTCTGGAGCACGAGATAGTCTGTAAATAACAAGACTATCCTCAATCATCCTTAATTGATTGATAGATTTGATTGCTTTATGAAGATAACCAAGAGTACATCCTTTATTTCTATCTACTAATCCACTTGTACAATATACAATGGAATCCTTGGTCATTTTTATCCCTTGACTCGCACCAGTTGCATCTCTTGCACCAGTTGGATATGTTGACTTTGGATTGTATATAAAATATTCTTCTATTTCAGGCCAATCATAATCCATTGGATTATCATTCTGGAACCTTTGAACACTATTTAATCTATCACCCTCTTTCTTTTTCGCCTGTTTAACATATCTCATCTTCATTGCGTCAATATAACGCAATTCCTTAATTCCTTCTTCTGGTTTCTTTACATCTATTACCTTATGATAATATATTCTACCGTCGATGTACCAGTTTCTATAAATTTCATGTGCTTTTTTATCAAAGTCTAATAAGTCTTTGATATGTTTAAACTCCTCTCTTACCTTTTTCTTAATACCATCACTCGCATTCAAATGATCTAAATCAATTTCTATGGGACTATCATTTGTATCTGAAACAATTGCTTCATTCACAATATCTTCAATAGCACTATCCGCTTCTGGATGAAGTGCCATTTCACGATATCTTTTGATAAGTTCAAATTCAGTTCTAAAGACTCCTTCTATATCAACATAGGAACCAAAAAAACCACTACTCATAAAGTGATCATTCCCGTCCTCGTGATTGGGAGGAACGGGAGAGACCGCATTTGGAGATAGTGGTTCATTGTCCTCTATCGAGAACCCAAATAATTTTGCCATAATTTATTTAAAAGTTTATCCTTATACTTTATTTAGTTACCCATTTGGAGACCCTGCTCCAGCCAAGGAGAAGGAATTGACTTGGAATTCAACTGTGAATTCTTCAATCGCATCTGATGAATCGTAAGATAGATCAATCGGTGATACAGCAGTTGGGAAAATGTCAATGAATTCATATTCTTTAAGAACTGAATTACGATCTCCATTGTCAACAGCAGTATTTCCAGCAGATCCAGGATTTGAACCTCTACCTAATTGGTATACCTTTGCATTAACCATATATGCATTTGGGTTAACATTACCTATATTATCACTCAATTTCGCCATTTTTTCAACCCACTGCTCCATAGCGTTTCTAATTTCAAAGTTTTCGTCGTTAATAACGGTGACAGTCCAAGGTTCAACTGTTCTGTCTCCAGCGACTTTGAAAATACGACCTCTGAACGGTATGTCAATCTGTGCAATATTGGAAGCAGGTAATTGTGCTGCCTTGCAAAGATATGTCCAAGTTCGTTGGGCATTTTCGGGCCAACTAATTCCGTCAGGTAAAGTTGCCATTTCAACTTCGAATAAATTAGGTCTTGCACCACCGCCCACAAGTTGGGACTTGAAATTGGCGATGGTTTTTACTTCTCTTGATGTTGCCATTTTTTTGGAATCCTCCTGTTAATATTTAGAGTTAATTAAACCCTACCTACGACCTCTTCGAAACTAACACCAGTACGTGTAGCAACGAATGTTAAGGTAATGTAGTTGATGCTCTTCGCAGGCTTCAGGAAGATGTCTGCTCGGAATTCGTTGTTATCAATGATATCAGGTGTATTATTTGTGGTGTCACAAACAACAAGGAATCCGTAAAGTCCTCGTTTTGCCTGAATATCACGAAGATATGGTTCAACGATGTTTCTAAAGTTTGCTCTTGTTAACTCATCGTTAAGTTCGAAGAGTTGAGCCTGTGCTGCTTTTTCTAATGCTTGCTCAACGGTCAAGAATAAACGACGAACGTTAATTCTATCAAACGCTGATGCATATGCGAGTGCAGTCTTATCACCAAATAGAATTGTTCCTACACCAGGTGTGGTGATAAAGGAGTTAATTCTTTGAGGATAAAGTTTGTCTCTCTGTGCCTTGGTTGGATTATACGCAAGTTTAATTCCATTGTTAAGGACACCTCTTTGCTGACCTGCTGGTGAGAACCAAGGATAAGCAGTGAGACTTGTGCGACACATCATTCCAGCAACGTCTGCGTTACATGGAACGTATCTAAACTCATTATTAAATCTATCGTAAGTATACTTGTAACCAGCATCGAACACACCGTAAGATGAAGAACTTAATGGTGAGAAGAAGTTAATTACGTTATTTGTCTGCGTAGTTGTGTTTGTTACGTTAACCACGTTTGCCCTATGAGGACTGACGACTGCCATACAATCTTTTCTGTCACCAGCAATTGCAAGTAATTTATTTGCTTTTGCTTGAGACTTATCTTCAGTATCGCAACCAGGTCCCATGATTAGGTAGTCAACTTCGATTTCATCCTTATTAGCGAATAAATCGTAGGATGTCATCAAGTTTGAAAGTTCTGCTTTCATTCCACCTGTGGCACTATAGTCAACACCACCACCTAGTCCATAGGTTACGTTTCCTATAGCAGAGAATGTAATGTCTTGTGCGTCTTGACTCCAAAGTCCATCGCCTGTTGAAACTGGTACACAAGTTGTTCCTGCGAATCCAGTTGCTCTTGGAGCAGTACCCCAATGAGTATCAGCTTCTACTGATGGATTCTTACCAGCGTAAACATATTGTGAATTGTCTGCAAGATAATTCTTGTAGTAGTTCTTTTCAGGTGCATTTACATTTGATACACCGTCTTTTGCTTTAGATAAGTTTGTGAAAGCTTCAAGAGTATTACCCTTGATTCCTGTTACACCACCCTCATCATCAACAATTACGACGTGCATTCCATCGCCCTTACCACCTCTATCTGTTGTATAAACATTAGATACTGGTCTAGGAGCAATTGATTTCCAGAAAATTGTTGCGTTAGTTAGACCCAACTTCTGCTCATCATACCAATCTGTCTTACTTGCAATGCTTGGTGATGTTCTTACAGCACCATCTGTGCCTGTAATATGAACAGTTCCTGTCTTGAACTCTGCATAGGAAGAACCTTCCTTATAGTCCATGTAAGTTGTTGTTCCACCGATTGTAACCAGTGTACTAAAGGTAACAGCAGCACCAGAAGCAACACTTGAACTGTTAACTACAGCACCAATAGTAACAAAGGTGTCTCCGATAGCAATAACATCGTGACTTGCATCAGCACCCGCTACACTACTAATTCCTGGTAGAATTGCTTTTAGTGTAGTATTTGCTCCAGTTGAAAGTCCAGCAAGACTGAATGAATATATTCTATTAGTAGCAGCAAGACCAGCGTTAACTGTTGTCGATGCTAATGATACAGAATATTCTGTGCTTGATGATGATACTCTTGAAGTAAGTTTTACATCAATTGAACTATTACCACCAATAGTGTCAGTAGTAACACCAGTAACGATACCTTTAATGTATCCTACGAATCCTGATGTTGTACCTGCACCTGGAATTGAAACTTTACTTGCTTGAGTTCCTAAAGAAGCAGTTATCGCAAAACCAATCGTTACACCGAGACCAGCAAGGTTTACTGTAGTAATTCCTAGTGTTTGGTCTGCAATGTTATCAATTGAACAAACTTTTATACCATTACCGTAAGTACCTGGGTTTTTAGCAGCATAGTACCAGTTTTGAGTATTCTCAAAATTATTTTTGTAATCGTCGTAATTCTTAACTTTACCGTAATCGGAACTTGTAGAACCAATACCAACACCTGCATTAGCATTGTTTAATTGAGTGTCGTCAGTTCTAACTACTTTTAATACACCACCGTATGATAAGTATGATGATGCACTCATCCAATACTCATATTGACGGTCTGTAGAAAGTGGTTTACCAAACGCACTTATAAAATCTTCTTCTGTGCTGATGTCAATCGCTTCATCAACAGGTCCAATTTCAAAAGGACCAGCAATTGCACCGATGTTATCCAGTACATTGTCTGCTCTTCCTACTGTTAAATCAACCTCCCTTACCAGTACTCCAGGAGATAATTGAGGAGTCGCCATGTTTTTCTCCGATGTCTCATTTAATCTAAAAATATTTATTCAAAAGCTTATTTTCATTGGGGAAACATGGAGTGAACCCTACCAGTCAGGATATTCCCAATCTTTAATTTTTGGTTTCTTATGCTCTATAATTCTTTTAACAGTACACTCTTTACACTCATATGACCATGATGAAGGAACTGGTCCTCTCTTTTTTCTAGTTCTATAATAACCATCTATCAAATTTTTTGTTTGACCACAAACTCTACACTTTCTATCTTGCAGCAAAAGATGACCTAATTTAATTTGATCATCAAATCCAATCATAGCACTTGAACAACTCCTACCACATCTGGTATCTCCATCATTAGTTTCTTTTCTATACCTTGCTTCAAAGTCATGGTACTCATAGCACATGTCTCACATGCACCACCTAATTTTACTTTAACGTATCCTGTTTCATGTTCTATATCGTAAAGTTGAAGGTATCCACCATCTGCTTCAATATAAGGAATAAGTTCCTCTAACACTTTGAGTACGTTTTCTTCTGTTAATTCCATTATTGGTATTCCCACATATGTGACATATCACCATACTCATCAGTAAACCACCTATCTCCTTGTGGATCTACAAAACTAGTACTATCTAGTCCATCATCCATGAACCCAAATGGAGCCATGTCTTGTTCGATAGCATTCTTTTGTTCTTCATATAATCTTTTTCTTACATCCTGATCTGTAAGTTCTTTAAAGTAATCACTCTGAACCAACCATGCATATATGACTAAACACATTGCAAGGTCATCATTACATCCCTCTTCTGCCTCAAATGAATTATGTTTTTGAATGAATGTGGTTAATTCAGATATGATCTCATAATCTTGAAATATTATTTTATCTGCTTCAATTAAAGTTTTTAAATTAAGAGATCCAACCTTTTTGACAGTCTTGGACATCTTAACTCCAAGTTGAGTTTTCTTACCAGAGAATCCTTGACCTACAACTTGACCTGCTCTACCTCTCATTGAACACATAAGAAGGTTTTCATATTCAAA
>VTLG01005562.1_pt1 | contig 11392 bp, 11 predicted proteins | sample 4694571 | NCBI WGS metagenome assembly VTLG01 (sample SAMN12604809, study PRJNA352737) | marine metagenome | biome: ENVO:00000447; feature: ENVO:00000209|ENVO:00000569|ENVO:01000036; material: ENVO:00002151; isolation source: viral sequences binned using virsorter ... | reverse complement strand
CTGCTCTGTTTCTTGAATATTCGAGGGCTGCATATTCAGCATCTATTGTGGTTCGTGCTTCATCTATTTTGCTCTGTTCAACTTCTATTTTTGTGCCGTCACCCTTAAAAACTCCTGTATCATTGCTGATAGTAACCGCATCAGGATATGCTTTTAAAACTGCATCATGGTCATAAATTGGCATTACGCTGATACCTCCATTAGTATGATAAAGGATGTACCATTTTCTCCATTACTCGCATTATATTGTGCTCTTATCGCTGCGGAGTTTTGAAGAGTAGTAAGACCCATTTGTGTCTTATAAGTATGTGTACCAGCACCTGGAGTATCAAGATAAGTCTGAACGTGCCTTCCATAAAGATGATTATCAGACGAAGTATTTATTACACCAACACCAAAAGGATCCCTTCCACTATCTCCATTCGGACCTTGCTCTATTGCTGTGCTACCTCTCATAAGCCTAAAGCCACCAAGAGCCTGTGATGAGTTTCTGTACACACGAAATTGCTGATTAATAATTACAAGAACTTTATTGCTGCCTGTAGTTGTTATAGCCTGACTTAATCCAGTATCTACATAAGTTGTACTTGATGTTGTTACTTCTGAAGATGTTGCTGAGTCTGGTAATGTAAAAACTCTATTATTACTAGATGATGAGGGTGCTTGTAAGCTGAAAGACCCACCACCTGATGCTGCGTTTAGTTTAATCTTTGCTGTCATTTATCCAGCCTCCAATGCAGCAACTTTTGTTTCTAATGTTTCAATTTTAGCTGATAATTCTTTAACAGCATTAATTAAAATTGGGGTTAATTTTGTATAGTCTAAAGAATAATCCGAATCTTTTTCATCTTTTTTATCTTCATACTGCAAAATTGCTGCTGTATTTTGTGCAACTCCAGCATCATTTAAAGCTGTTTCAACATCTTGAGCAACTAAACCATACATAACAGGGTCGGAATCTGCATTGAATTTATATAGATAAGAAACAGGTTGTAATTTATTTACTAAATCAAGTCCTAAAGTTAGATTTGTGATATTTTTTTTGTAATTTCTATCTGAGGGTAAAGAATTAGAATTATTTGATATAGAACCAACGACATTACCACCATATCTAAATGAAACAATAGAACCACCAGCACCATTTCTATTCAAATGGATACAGGTAGCACTTGTTCTTGTCACTCTTAATGGTCCTTGACTACCACCAAATATCACTCCATCGTATGTATCAGCAGTTCCAGTAGTTGTTATGTCTGTATTTCCATCAAGCCCCTGTGTTACAACTCTTCCATCACTTAAGATACGCAAACGCTCATTCGTACCAGTGAAAAATCTCATAAATTGGTTAGTGCCAGAAAGTTCGAAACCTGATCTTACTTGTCCGTCTGATCCTCCATTGTAACTATATATATAAGCGTCTTTACTAGGAAATATTACATTTTCTGTTAAGGATAACCTTCCATTTGATGTGACTGTAGCTCTAGTCGTTCCTGCTGTATTTATATTTACAATGTCTGTTCCAAAGTTTACTCCTGTATTATTATCTGAGCCTTTTAATGCTGGTGCGGAAGCTGATCCGTCAACTCCACTTATACCAGTTGTTCCATTAAGAGATAAAGCCATAGTTAAACGATAGAGACTACTGAGCCAGAAGGAATTGTAAGAACTGCGTTAATGGTCAATGGACCAAAAACTCCTGCATTTATATTAGACGCTCCATCACCGATTGTATAGTCCTGATCCATCTGATTTTCATTCTCGTGGAATATGGCCTCAGTGCCCCCACCAGTAGCTCCACCACCTCCACCGATAGCACCCCAAGATGTCGTATAACCTTCAAATTGTCCTGTATCGGAGTTATATCTAAATTGTCCTGCTGCTGCTGAAGGTGCTCCAGATTGCCCAGGTTGCTGTGCATTATTACCAACAGGAACTTTTAAAAATCCAGTAGATGACATCGTAACATCACCTGTCATCGTAGGACTTGCTGCTACAACATGACCTAAATTGTCTAAACTAATATTTCCTATCGTTACATATGCGTTATTAGCTGCGTTTCTTATTTTAAATAACGAACTTCCTGTATCAATATGTGGTTGAAAAGCTGAATTTATTGATGGATCGCCAGAACCGCTATTAATAGAGTTGATAGCAGCAGTAATTTGATTTAATTTTGTTCGGACAGCAGCACCCGTTCCATTGTCTATGACATACCCTGCCCCACCTGTGTTATCGACTCTAGCCATTTAGAAAAGTAACATTGCTCCTATTATACTATCCTTTTCCAAAACCAACAGCCGTAAATGTGAATTGCTTACTTATAGAAGCATTTGATGAATTTTTAAAATGTATCTGGAAGTTACTTGCAGTAATATTGGATATTTCAAAGAAATCGCCAGAAGCTAAGTTTTGAGCAGTAACATTAACTGTTGGTAAATGTTGGTTAAGATTTCCAAGTGCAGACGTTCCAACGAAAAACGGAGAAGTAAATGAAACTGTAGTTACTCCTGCCGATGAAGTTATAGTTTGACCAGTTCCTTGATCTGTTCTTTGTTCTAATTTTGCTGAATAACCTAATTGAAATACTCTAATATCCTGTGCTGGATCATTACTGGTAAGAACTGTTCTAAATTGAAATGCTCTTGCTTTGAACATACCACTTGTGAAGTTTTGAAAGTCGCTGTATGTAGGAGAACCAGAAGGATCATCTTGCGTGGTGCGTACAAATAATTGAGCATCTACATCATTAGCATCCGTTCCATCAAAATCTGTCCAAGTATCTAAGTTTGCAGTCCTTGAATCAAATAAATCTGCTGGATAAAAACCTTCTGTTTTGAAATGTCTTACTAAATCAAGACTAAATACTGCACCTAAATCTAAGGTAGATGCAAAGTCATAAGTGCCTGATGGAGATATTCCTCCAACATCGTCTAATGATCCTTCAGCATCAAAATCAGCGATAGCATCAAACTGTCCTGCACCCGTTAAGTTAAGCGAATTTGTCGTGGCATCAAAAGCTGTATTAACTTTCACACCCTGGAACTTAGGACTATCTAAATCCTCTCTTCTGGTTTGGACAAGTAAATCATTAGTTATTTCTGGAATATTTACAACAACACTGGCTTCTCCTGCACTGAATCTACCACCATCATCTTGAAACTTAAGGATGTATTCTCCAGTAATAGCAGGGACTACCGCTTCAGTTGAGTTACCTGGAGCAGCTTCTATTAAGTCAACAGCTTTTTCAAACGTACCAGTGCCATCAGTTCCAGAGCTATCGTGTCTGATGTAAACAAGACCTCCATGAGTAACGTCAATATCAGTTGATCTACTCCATTTCAAACGAATTAATTTATTATTTATAGGTTCAGCAGTAAGCCCTGTCATATCTGCTGGAATTGCAGTTTTTCCTGCAAAATCTTTTGTTAAAGTTGAAGGTTCTGCTGATGCTTCTAATGCTGCATTTAAACTAAATACTCTAAATTCATAAGTACCTTCACTTGCATCAAATATTGTAAAGTCAGTTCCAGTAACAGTAGTGCTGACAAAGTTTCCATTGTCTTTTCTATACTGAACTCTATATTGGCTAACACCTGGAACAGCTTCATAATCAAGAATAATTTTTACTTTTGCTTTTTGATTTTCAACATAAAATTGTTGAGTAGCAGTCAAATCAGTAGGGGCATCTTTTAATGCGTTTAGTATTGTTACATTTCTAACAGGTAACGGAGATCCATCTTCAATAAATGCAAACTTTCCTGAGTTATATGCGGTAGCAACTACAGAGTAATTATCTTCAGATTCGGTTACACTAGCTACTCTCCACTGGGTAGTTTGTAAAGTGGTGTTACTCAAAATCCAAATACTATTAGTATTAGGGGCTGAAGAAAAAGCGGAGGATACTGTAATAACAGCACCCGAAATACTACTTACAGATTTAGTTTCTACCGATCCATCAGACAAGATAACGCTAAGTGTTGGGCTATTTGTGTTATCTAAATCCGTATCTTCTGTATTATCTACAGTTACAGTTGTAGTTGTTGCTGACTTTATTCTTCCTCCTCTTCTTAATCCTGCTCTTACTGGATCACTTACTTCGATGACTTGCCCTGGTCTTACAATTACACCTTCAGCTAATCCAGTAGTGAAGTTTATAGTTTCAGTAGAGTTTTGTTCTTCAAAAAGCAAGAATCTACCTAATCTTCTAGCTTGTCCTCTAGAACTAACTCCAAAACCAGTAATTTTTTTATGTAATACACCATATTTATTTTTAGCCGCTACATCTTCTACAGTCTCGAAGTCTAGTTCTTGATTTTCCATATCAAAGTAAGACACGGATACAACTGTGGCTCTTGTTTTTAAGCTGGTTCCGTTATATGTAAATCCTCCCGAAGTTATGTTCGATAAATTAAATAGGTAACTTGGATCGGCTGGTCTATCTTGCGAAATAGTTAAAGAACCAGCACTCCAAAAACTTATTGATCTCATCACAGAAGTAAGGGAATTTACAACTTCATACGCATCCTGTCTTGCTTGAAGGATTGTGTTGCAACTGAATCTAGGTTCTTGCCCTCCTGCACCATCATCTACTAACTCTGAACAATAAACAGAAGCACTATAAAAAGCATATTTATCAAGTTGAGCTTCAGTAATATGATCTCCTAGGCCATATCTAACATTTGTTAAAAGATCAAATAAAATCCAAGCTGGATCAGAACACCAAACTTTAGTTGTAGTAAGCGTTCCATTAAATGTTCCTGTGTAAACTATCCTTCCAGTTGTTGTATCTACAGTTCCGTTGTGAGGTATTTTTATTTTTACACCACGGACTTTATACATTCTCCTTGGAACAGACGAAAACTGTTCGGAGTCAAATCTTAACGCTGCATGAGCAATATCAGGATATGGTCGCTGTTCGTCAATAATTTCAGTAAAAGATTGAAAGAAAAATTCATTTCTAAGTTTTGTTGCATCAGCAGCATCGGCAGTTACTCTTGTTACTTGAACTGTTATTGGAAAATTAAGTCCAGTAGGGAGATCAATTCTATAATCTCTGTTATAAGCTGAAGAACTTCTTCCCGTTACTGTGTCAGATATTGGAGTGCTTGTCGTTCCATTATTTTGAATAATTTTTATTGTTAAGTCTACTGATGTACCATTTACGTCACCATTATCTTCAAATTTTTGCAGGGAACTAAATCTTAGAGTGGCTCTTATAGCATTTATATTTGAATTAGATATTTGTCTTGAGACAGGTGTTCCATTCTCTACCTTTACCCCCACGTTAGTTTCTGTCTCAATATTTGAGATACCTGGAATAAAGGTTTGATTTGACGTACCGAATCTAGGTTCAAACTCTACATCTTGAAAGTTGAAATCTGTGGGCTGTGTATTTGTTGGATCGGCACTAGCTCTTAATACTGGAGTTTTTCCTAAAAATACATCTTTTAATGCTGCTGTATTGTAGTTAGCTGTGCCTTTTGTAAATGCTGCTGCTGATGGAAAGCCTTCTATTTCACCTTCACTAAGAACATCAACAATAGTTGCAAATTGTTTACTCGATAAGGCATCAGAGGGTAGCGAGGAATCTACTACTACATCATCTTCGGAGCGATTAACAATTCCCATTTACGCTGTACCTTTTATCTGTACTGTATCAATTCCTGCTGATACTACTAGAGAACCAGCAAAAATTTCTCCATAAATTACAGGTATTGCTGTTCCTGCTCTTGAAGTATTTTGCACTCCACTAAATGAAAAGTTCTGCGATTGTGGATCTTCAGAAACTCCTGGAGGTTGTGGAACAGGAGTGAGCATACCAGCCGTTCCAGATAATGCTAAATAGATACCAAAATTTCCTGCTGCTGCTGCCAAAGCACTAGGGGCTGCTCCTGCACCTATGAATCCCACACCGCTACTTCCAAAAGCAAAACCAGCACCACCAGAAGCTATGGCAACTCCAATCAGTGCGACTCCAGCTACTACTTTAACTACATCATCCGAACCCGTTACTATTGGTACAATTTTTATCTCTTGTTGCCCTACAGGATACTCAAGTTCTGTCTCATCAATCTCATATTTACCTACTTTTATCTGATAATTTTGTTCTGCCATATGCTTTTCTAATCCAGAAAAATTAGCCAGTAAAAACTTTACGGAGTCTATTGGGGTTTTTACTTCAGCTTCAAAAATACGTTGTCCTATAAAACGAGCCAATCGCCCATATACTTTTATTTTAGTGAGCATAGCGATACCTCTTCTTAGTACATCTTATTAAATGCCTATCATAAATTTCCCGACTACTCAATCTTTTTCTACAATGCTGAAAAACTGTCTGATCTCCTACATATAAAGCTACATGATTTAACTGTCCTGTTGATCCCTCCATCAGTAATACATCTCCAACTTGTAAATCTTCATCTTCTTGTAGTTCTCTGAAACCTGTTAAAGGTATTTTATCTTCAAACAATGGATTGTCTCTAAAATCTTCTGGAGTTTTTGGGGTCTGCCATTTTTTCAATTTTATACCTTTAATTTGATCGAACCAGTCATAGATTAGAGTGCAGCAGTCTTGAATACCCCATACCCATTCTCTGCCTATAAGTCCATTTTTATAACCAGATGGCTTAAAAAAGTACCATTGTTCTAACTCTGGATTAACTATATAAAAAGGTAAGTCTAGATATTCACAACTAGCAAGGTCAGCTTGACTAGGTGTTGGGGGTGTTTTGGGATGGCTATGAAAAACAGCTACTACTTCACCTTTATCTTCAGCTTCAATCCAATCATCGGGATCAATAATGAACTGGTGGTTTGCATCTTCCGCTAAATTTTTGCAGGGAAAGTATTTTTCTTTACCCCTGTTAATTATTACAAGACCGCAGGATTCATGGGGTGTGCAGTCTTTTGCGTGTTTAAGTGCAATATCTTTCCAAGTCATCCTACAAACGTACCAATGCCAGGAAATATGTCTCTGGTTGCAATTCTTTTTGGTAATTTTACGTTTACCAAATCTAAAGCTGATTGTGCCTCCCATTGAACGACATCTCTATTTTCAGTAGCTTTTCTATCTAAAAAATAAATTTCTTGAGGAAATTCTGCTGTTGGATCGGGAGTACCAAATGGATTAGACTGTGTGGTTGAAGATGATGTTACTGTTTGTTGAGTCGTATTTGGGTTATTCATTGTGATCGTATTACCCATATTATTTCCATGAGTTTGACAATAATATCTGAGATCATTTGGAGCAGAGGGATAAGCTGGAGAGTAAGTTACAGTTGCATCTGTGCCTAAAGTCCCTGCGTTAACTGTAGTCTGTTGTCCACCAGCGTCAGATTTTATTCTTAATGGGTGGTTTACATTAGAACTATGAGATTGGTTGAAAATATAGGTTGAGCCACGTTTCATTGTTATAACTGGTTTTTGCACTCCATTTATTGCAAAAACATTTGCACCACCAGAATCTTGAACTACTGTGACAGTGTATGTGACAGTTTCAGCATCAGAAGGATCAGCTACAGTTTGAGTTGAGGTAGTGGTGGTAGTTGTAGGAGCAAAGTTAACAGCATCCAGAAAACGTGCCAAAGTTCTAATTCTTGTTAATTTTGCACCATTTAAATCATTTCCAACTGTGGTCTGGTTTACGTTTTGCATGATTGCAGTAAGTGTTCCAAAAATATTGCTGACAGATATGGTAGGTCTGGGTAGAGTTCCTGTTCCTGTAAATTCAAACCCTTCGCATATAATTGGAAATCTTAAATAAGTGTTTCCAGCCCAGACTATTTCTCCGTTTGCATTTAGGTTTGAGCCATTATGAAATCTGTATATGGTAGTTGATCCATGAAGTGTGGCATCTAGCTGAAGAGTAAACAACTCAATTATTGCTCCAGGATTTATCTCTTGTAGTGCGGAAACTGGTACTGCCATTAGGGTTCAAATACTTGTTCAAAGGTGGCTGTTACTCTATTTCTATCAAACTCGAATATTTCCCTAGAGAAACTTCTACATATCCATTTGAATGTTGTTGCTGTATCGGGAGGCGACCAATCAAATGATGCACCATCTTCTGCTCTAGCTTCTAAAAATGTCTCTATTTCAGTTGCATCTTCGTCATCGACATTAAAAGTAAGGCTCCATCTTTTTGAATCTTGATTAAGTCCGAATGTTGTACGTTGCTGGTAGCCATCACCGAACTGTGTGATTCTTTGGTTAGGCTGACTACGTTTTGTAGCAGAGTATTGTGGGTTGTAATCAGGAAAAGTAGCCATTAGCGTAGAGTAGAAAGAAGTCCTCCAGGTCTTTGCTGTTTCAATAACTCTTGTCTAACAGCAACAGATAAAGCTGTGCCAAGTTCTTTTGCTTGAGCTTCATTACCTTGGACATCTGAACCTGATGCGTCTACATTAACAACAACACTCGTACTACCGCCACCTCCAAGTTTATTATTTGGCACGATTGTTCCAGAAGATCTTGGTACAAATAATTCTGGTCCTTTTTCCCCCACGATTGAAGGCTTACCTACTGGTGGTCTACCTCCGTTTGCAAATCCTAAGAATTTAAATAAACCGCCTGTTACGTCTTTTCCTCCAACATTACCAAACAATGCTTGGTTAAGTGCCATGTCTAGGAATCTGTCAGCTACGTTATTTACAAGATCGCCTAGCGTAGATGTTCCTTTTATAAGCCCTCTTATGCCATCTTTAATATCATTTTGGATAGTGCTTGCCATATTTTTAAATGAATCAGCTATTTCTTTTTGAATACGGGCTTGCTCCTTCAAGTTTTTGTTGGTTATCACATCATCTCTAATACGATTTTTCTGTGCTTCGTTTAAATCTTGCATGGACAGACCTATTTCATCTACTTTGTCCTTAACTGCTTGTTTGATTCTAAATTCCTCTTCATTTCCAGCAATAATAGCTTTATTTAATTCATTTTCTTTTGTTAAATCTGCTAAACCAGCAGTAATTAATTTATTTGTTTGTGCTCTTGCCTTATCTCTATCTTTTTCTAAGATTAGAGTTTCTGCTATTGCTAGTCTTTCTGCTTTGGCAGCCCTTAAATCATCTTGTTTTTGTTTAGATCCTGTTCTTCCTGATGTTTCTCTGGATTGAATTTCTTTTATTCTTTGGTTTACATCTCTAAATGCTGGATTATTTGGATTACTAGCTACAAGCTCTCTTGCTCTGCCTCTTAAGTTAGCGTCTGCTCCTGCATCTAGAGCTTGGTTTAACAGTTTTGCTATTGCTGCCTGTACTTTTGTGAAGAATAGTGTAACTTCATTACCTAATCTTTGGAAAGTTTCACCAAATTTTCTTAGTTCCTCTGCCTGATCTGCACCTATTTTTTCGCCTAACATCTCTAAGGCTGCGTTGAAGGCAGCTTGTTTACCTAAGTTTTGTTCGATTAGCTGGAGTCGTTTTTCTTCTACTGTTCCTGCTATACCCATTGCCTGTGACATAGCGGAGATGTTTGGATTTAGGCGGTTCATGGCCTTTCCAAGTTCACCTATGCCGTTAATTGCGTTTTGGATTGATTGGACTGCTGCTGTGGCTGCGATACCTCCTGCGAAACCACCCATCTGGCCGAACATTCCACCAATACCACCACCTAAAGCTCCTGCTGCTGCTACCCCTGGACCTTGACCAAATAACAGAGGAAAACCACCACTTATTAAGGCACTTTGAGTATCAAATCTTCTACCTAAATTTCTTAGTCTATCGCCCCCTGTAAGACCTCTACCCCCTGGACCACCTCGTAGTAATTTACCTGTTCTATTATCAAAGTTAAGACCCATGCTAGTTGGACCCATTGCTGGACCTTGAACTGGCGGTAAAGCTGGACCTTGCATACCAGCCCTTAATGTTGCAAACTTACCAGACTGTATTTCTTTCTGTAATTTTGTTTCTTTAACTAAAGAAGCAACTCTTTTTCTGTCAAGACTAGCCTCCCTAGTTTTTATCCTGACTATATCTTTTCCTAAACTCAGTGATTTCTTTCTGTTTATAACTGCTTGCTTTCTGTCTCTAGCACTTCGCTCCTCCATTTTTTCAAGAGCTTGCTGTACAGGCGAAACTTTAGTTGTGGGATCTTGGAGTATTGCCGAAACATTTCCTGCCGAATCCATTTGCGTGGATCTTCCGAATACAGGAGATTTAGGACCAAATCCCGTTAAGGTTTTATCTTTAACTACTTTGGCTATTTGTTGCTGTGCTTTTAACTCCTCTAAAGCTATTTTTCTTTGTTCAATAGATACTTTTAAAGCTCCTTGTGCGTCAGCTTTAGCTGCTCTCTTTACTGCTGCTAACGCTTTTTCTGTTTGTAGTCCTTTATCTGCTGCCCTTTGTACCGCATCCCCAACTCTTCTAGTCTGAATCATTGAGACTCTTTGAGCCTCTTTACTCTTAGCTACCTTTTCTTCAATTCTTGCTGCTTTACTGTTTCCTATAGATATTTTGTTTATCGCACTTATTTTTCCACTTATTTTATTTAAGGAGGCTTCTAGGGTCTTTACATCTTTCAGACCTCTTACATTTACGGCTATCTCGGCTTTATATGCCACGATCCAAAATAATATTTACCTTATTTTACATTAAATAAACTGATTAGCACTATCTCCTGCGTCTTATTTTTTCAAACTCTTTTTCCTGCTCTTCGTTTATTACTTGAAAGTATGCACTCCAGCCTATAAGTTCCTGCTCTGTCATTTCTCCTATCTCTTGGAGTGTTTTGCCTAATTCTTTGGCTACTCCAAACTTGAGCATCATCCAGTTATCCCTTTTTAACTGGCTGGCTAGGATTTTGGGTCTATTGTTTCTTCCTCCTCTGCATTTATTACTGCGAGCATAAGAGATTGAAGATCACTGTCCTTGACTTCATTTTTTAGAACGTCTATTTCCCCTGCGTTGAATAGTTTTGTTCCGTTTTCATCTAACGCTTTGTTTATTAATAATTGTAAAGCAAAGCCATTTGAGTCATCGCTTCTTACTTGCCTTTGTGCTCTTTCACGCTCTGCCATTGTTAAAGGGGTTACATACATGACGAAGAGCGATCCATCGGATAGGGTTACTTCTTTTTTGATTGGGTCGAGATTCGCAGCTTTTCTAAGTCTGTCGAGAGCGTTCATTGTCGCCATAAATTTCATATTGTTTTTATTAGTGTACTTCATTATGCAATAAAAAACCTCGGATTGACCGAGGTTCATAATAATTAATAACTGCTAGTAAAATATTATGCAGTCTTAGATAGGTCGAATGTTGGAGCAGCACTAGGTCTGAAGGCTATCTCTACAACTTGTCCGTCATCTGGGTTTACGTTGAAACTTGCAGAAGTAAGAATAATATCTGCCAAAATTGATCTACTTGCAGTTTGATCTACGTTAGCACCACTCATC
>VTLG01016024.1_pt1 | contig 11393 bp, 17 predicted proteins | sample 4694571 | NCBI WGS metagenome assembly VTLG01 (sample SAMN12604809, study PRJNA352737) | marine metagenome | biome: ENVO:00000447; feature: ENVO:00000209|ENVO:00000569|ENVO:01000036; material: ENVO:00002151; isolation source: viral sequences binned using virsorter ... | reverse complement strand
ATCATAATTTAAATAAAAACGATAAAATTCAATTAAATTTTACAAGTGGAAATGCAATATCAGGTGAATATACAATTACTAATGTTCCTAATCCAAATAGTTTTACTGTTGTATATCCATTTACACAAACTACTGGTGGATATGTAACTGTAGAAAATTTAAAAAAACATGAATATGTTGGAGCATGGTTGCTAGAACCTAGTGATAAACCAATTGGAAAAGGCTTAGAAAGTTGGGAAAAGAGGTGGGCAAAAGAAAAAAGAAAAATGCAGGAAGCTGTAGAAGTCTTCGCTCTATATAATCGTTCAACAAAATGGGAAGGTAATAAAAATATTATTGGTGATTTTAATTTACCTCAAGATGTAGCTAATTTTGATCCATCTGTTATTGCTATGACTTTGACAGATAGTTTAAAAAGAGATGAAACAGGTGGTTTAAATAGATCAGGTAAACCTTTTAATACAACAAATAGAATGATTGCGATGGTAAATAAATTATTTAATAAAGCACCTACAGTTTTAGATGATATTAAATTTGGAATTGTAAATAAACCACTATCAGAATTTACTAATGTTTTTGAAGCTGGTTTATTACAGGCTGGAGATTACATAAATGGAGAATTATTAGATGCTGCAGTTAATACTAGTAACATGGATGCTGGAACATATAATCCAGAGACTGCCCAAGATACAGTAGTAGATGCAGGACTATATATAAATGTCTAATTATGGCAGTACAAATTCAATCTCGTAGATCGAGCACAGCAAATGACAGACCTTTTCCAATAAGACTAGGAGCTGGTGAATTAGCAGTAAATAATAATAATATAAGTCCAGGATTATTCTTTGCAGATAATACTGCATCTCCAAGTACAGGTTTAATTAAAGTAGGTCCTGTTCATATTGGATCTATCGCACCTAATAATTCCCCTGCTGGATTTACATCTTCTAGTAAAGGTGAAACTTGGTTAGATACAGCTAGTACACAGATATTTAAAGTTCATGATGGATCTGCATTTCAAATAGTAAAAGCAGTTGCATCTGTTTCTGCTGGATTACCAGCTAATCCTGTTAATGGACAATTAGTTTGGGATACAAATGCAGGTGGATCTTTAAAAATATATTTGTCCTCTATTAATAATTGGCAAGCTGTTTAATTATTTATTTAGTAAATGATCTAAAATTCTATCTAATTTAGAATGAACTGCTTGCATTTCTCTTAAAAAATCTTCTTTTAATACATAATCATGTAAAACTTCGTATTTTAATTTTTCTACGTTTTTTTCAATATTTTCAAATCTTCTATCTAATTTTTTGTTAAAATTTCCCAAAGCTCTAGTTATACCAGCAAAGGCTCCAATACTTCCTGAAATAATAGCTGCAATAACTTGAGGTTCCATACCTTAATTATAATAGTAGGCACAGTTTAAAATAGATAATTATATGCAAATATTATGGCTACAGGTTACGAACCAAATATAGAAGGTGCTATAGCTGTCCTTAGAGACTTGATGATAGCAAATAGTTTTACGATGACTCGTCAACCTTATGAGCCTAATTATAGAGGTTTAGTTGATGCTGTTATTGATTTAAAAGAGGGATTCCCTACTTTTGCTCCATTACAAGTTGGATTTGATGCTACAGCATTTGAAGATGTTAGTGAAAATGATGCATTATATATGAGAACTAGTGATGGACAAGTAGGAAAAGCTAGTGCATCAAATGGGCTACAAGAAAATGCTCAAGTAGTTGGATTTGCAAATGCAGATGCTAGTGCTTCCGCAACGGTAAAAGTTATTGTAATTGGTCTAAAGACTATGAGTGGTTTAGATGCAGGTGATTTATATTTTTTATCCCCATCTACAGCTGGAGGAATAACTTTAACTCCACCATCCAGTGCTGGTCAGGCTGTTGTAAGGGTAGGAGAAGCTTCTACAACAACACAATTTGCAATTCGAATTGAACCACCTATTAAATTAAGCTAATGTCTAGTGTAGAAAATTACATACCTTATCAACCGAATGCTCAAGGTCTAACAGAGGCTTTAATTGATTTAAAATCTACAATGCCTAGTCAGACAGTATTTAAGGTTACTGGCTATGAAACTACTTGTTTTGAGAATGTTACTCAAGGTGATGCTTTATTTTCGAGAGCTAGTGATGGACAAGTAGGTAAAGCAATTGCAAATGATACTTTTGATAAAGCTTGTGTGGCAGGAATTGCAGAGACAACTAAAACTGCTGGACAGTCAGTCAAAGTTATTGTTGCTGGAATAGTTGCAACTTCTGGTTTAAATACAGGTGATCAATATTTTTTATCAGCAGCATCTGCAGGTGCAATTGTTGAAACACCTCCATCAAGTGCTGGACAATATGTAACTAGGGTAGGAGAAGCTGGAAGTACTGGTCAATTCATAGTAAATGCAGAGCGACCAATACTTTTAAGCTGACAGTTTAGTGGATTTAAAATAAATACAAGTAAGTTCTTTCGATCAAGAACTTGATTGTAATAAGTAATGGCAACAAGAAAGGCATTAGTACTTGTCTCTGGTCTTTTTCAGGAGTTGAATTCTTCTTCTGATAAATTAGATTTTGCTGGAAATAGTACTACAGATTTAAGTGAGGGTTCAAATCAATATTTTACAAACACAAGAGCTAGAGGTTCAATTAGTGTTGCTGCAGGAAATGGATTAACTTACAACTCATCAACTGGAGTTCTTGGAACCAGTGCAATACCAAATTCTCAATTAGCAAATGATGATATAACTATTGGAAGTACTGCGGTTGCACTTGGAGCTACAGCATCAACAATTGCTGGGTTAACTTCTTTAGCTTCAACTACATTAATATCAGGTGCTGCTGATGCTGCAAATGCAATAACAATTGCTAGTGGACAGATAATTTTTGAAGGAGCTACACCTAATGATTTTGAAACGACTTTAGCTGTAACAGATCCAACTGCCGATCGAACTATAACTTTTCCTGATAATGGTGGAACTGTTGCTTTAACAAGTGATATTGTCTATCCAGTTACTCTAAATAATTCTGTAACTCTTACAAATAAAACTTTTGCTCTTGGAAATAATACAATATCGGGAACCTTAGCTCAATTCAATACTGCTGTTACTGATGCAACTTTAGTTTCTACAACAGGATCTGAGACTCTAACGAATAAATCTGTAAATTTAGCGAATAATACTTTAACTGGAACCTTTGCTCAATTTAATACTGCTGTTTCAAATGCCACATTAGTTTCTACAACAGGAACAGAAACTTTAACAAATAAAAGCTTAACTGCTCCAATTCTTACAGGATCTTCAGCTTCTGCAGGAAGCATAATTTTTAAAGAAGATACTGATAATGGAACAAATTCTGCAACATTAAAAGGACCTGCATCAACTGCTGATGTAACCATAACTCTCCCAGCCGAAACAGGAACTGTTCTTACCACTGCATCTTCAATTGCTAACAGTAATTTAGCCAATAGCTCATTAACTATTGGTAGCACTGGAATTGCTCTTGGAGGAAGTGCTACAACATTTACTGGGTTAGCATCGATAACTTCTACTGCAGTCGTTACAAATGACAGTGGATTCAGGATTAGAAATAATTCAGATAATACAAAAATTGGAGCTTTTAGTTCTGCCTCTATTACGGCTGGTCAGACTAGGACATTAACATTCCCTGATGCCAGTGGAACTATAGCAACACAGGCTTATGTAAATTCTCAGATTACTGCAGAAGATTTAGATATAACAACTGATGATGGTAATTCTATTGCCATTGATTTGGATTCAGAAACTTTAACACTTGCTGGAGGAACTGGTATAGCGTCTACGTCCACAGGTAATACAGCTACCTTCGCCATAGATGCAACAGTAGCAACACTTACTGGATCACAGACTCTTACAAATAAAACTATTGTTTTAGGAAATAATACAGTTTCTGGAGCGTTAGCTAACGGTATAACAGCGACGACTCAATCTGCAAGTGATAACTCAACCAAAGTAGCGACAACAGCTTATGTAGATAATCAGGTGACAGCAGGTGCAGTTAATGAGTTTGTAGATAATGTTTTTAGAGTGAAAGATAATTCAGATGCTTCTAAAAAATTAGCATTCGAATGTTCAGGAATTTCGGGTAGTACAACTCGAACTATGACTGTTCCAAACACTGATGGGACAATAAGTACAGAAAGTTTTGCTACCGCAATAGCAGTGGCTCTAGGATAGTATTATGGCAACCCAAGTTCAATTTAGAAGAGGAACAACAGCAGAGCACTCAGGATTTAAAGGTGCTGATGGTGAAGTCACAGTAGATACCTCGTTAAAAACTGTTGTAATACATGATGCAATTACTAATGGTGGATTTCCGTTATTAAGACAAGATGGTTCTAATTCTTCTTTAGGATTAGGATCTGTTACTAATTGCAGTTTAAAATTTCAAGGAGATCCAAATACAGGATTGATTAGTCCTTCTGCTGACAGTATATCTCTGGTAACTGGAGGAGTTAGCCGTCTTACAATAGATTCTAATGGATCAGTCTCAATTCCAGGTAATGTAACCGTCACAGGTTCGTTAACTGTTTCAGGAAGATTTGATTCTACTGACCAACTTGCATTAATAATAGCTCTAGGCTGATATGGCAAATACCTTCAAAAGTGACACAAAAACAAATGTCGTAACAGATGCTGTTAGTAGCACTAATACGAATGTTGTAACATGTGGAGGAAGTGCAACCATTGTTCTTCTCAGTGTCCTTGTTTCAAATACAACAGGAGCCAGTGCTCAAGTTGATGTTTTTCTTGTAACGGCTGGTGATGATGTTCACCTAATAAGAAATGCTCCAGTTCCAGCAGGAAGTTCTTTAGAACTTATAAGTGGATCAAAAGTAATTATGGAAGCTAATGATATTTTAAGAGTGAGAGCTGGTACAGCAAGTGCTTTAGATGTAACTGTAAGTTATCTAGAACAAACTTAAGGAGGTATAATAAATGGCTCTATCTCAAGTTGGTTTAGAAAGGCTAAATACAGCAACTACCAAGAAGATTGGTACGAATAAAAATATAATAATCAATGGAGCTATGTTAGTGGCTCAACGAAGCACAGATATAACTACTGGTAATGCTGGTGTTCATTGTGTAGATAGAATTGATGGTGAATCTACAAACGCAGATGAAGCTCCAAGAAGACAACAAGTTGATGTTTCAAGCACTTCTACACCTTACACATTAGGTTTTAGAAAAGCTTTTAAATTAACAAATGGCAACCAAACAAGTGGTGCTGGTGTTGATGACATAATGAATATTAGATATAACATTGAATCACAAGATATTTCACAATCTGGTTGGAATTATAAATCTGCATCTAGTTTTGTAACTTTACAATTTTGGATAAAATCCAGTGTTTCGCAAAATTTTAATATGTATCTGAGAACAAGAGATGGTACAAATCAAACTTATGCTTTTGATACAGGAACATTATCTGCTGATACTTGGACAAAAATAACTAAAACAATTCCAGGAAATTCTAATATTCAACTTGATAACGATAATGGTCAAGGTTTACAACTTAATTTCGGACCGTTCTGGGGGACAAACCGCACAGATAATAGTGTAAATAATGAAGAATGGAAAACTTATGCTAGTGCTTCAAGAATGAAAGATAATGCAACAACATGGTACACAACAGATAATGCAACCTTAGAAATGACAGGAGTTCAATTAGAAGTAGGCAGCGTGGCAACAGATTTCGAGCATAGGTCATTTGCTCAAGAGCTTGCTTTATGTCAAAGATATTATCAAGTTGTACGAGCATCCCTCAGAAATGATTATCGTACAGATTTAGTTGCAACTTTTGGTAATGGAACACAGTTATATTGTGAAATGAGAGCCACACCTACTGCGACAACAGTAACTTCGGTTGCAACACAAGATTGTAATAATGTTGGTTATGGTTACCTCAGTAACAAAGGATTTATGATAGTTGGTACTGGAATTGTAACTACTGGTGGTCAAGCGGCACAACAAGCGGTTCGTGATGTCGGACTAGCTGCTGAATTATAGGAGGTAACTTATGACTTATAAATGGACTGATACTTTAAAGCACACAATTAAATTCATAGATTCTAATGGTAAAGAATTTTTCATTCCTATAGACGAAACAAACACAGACTACCAAGAGTATCTTGAATGGTCTAAAACCAACACAGCTGAAGCTGCTGATGAAGATACATTAACTTGGGATAGCATCAGAGCAACAAGAGATCAAATATTAAGAGATACAGATTGGACAATGACAACTGGTGCAACTGTAGATCAGGCTCAGTGGGCTGCATATAGACAAATTATAAGAGATATTCCTCAGACTTATAAAGATAAAACTCCTGATGATGTTGTCTGGCCGACTCAACCTTCAACAAAAGGACCAAATAGTTAATTTTTTCAAAAATTAGCCTCTGTAAAATAGTAGAAGCATATAAAAGATTTCAGTAATCATGCCGTATTTAGGTAATAATTTAAGGTCAAATACTGATTACAAAACTATTGATGATATTTCAAGTTCATTTAATGGAAGCACTACTTCATTTTCTTTACTAGTAGGAGGAGTTGCACCTACTCCATTTCCAAAATATGAGACACAATTATTAATATCTGTTGGTGGTGTAATTCAAGAACCTGATTCTTCTGGTTCAACAGGATTTAGATTATCAGGAACAAATATAGTTTTTAGTTCTGCTCCAGCTTCAGGTGAAGTTTTCTTTGGAGTAATACTTGCAAGTGCAGACTATTTAAATGCAGGTGGTACATTCCCTGACGGTACAGTTTCAGTTCCAAGTATTACGTTCTCGTCGGACACCGACACTGGTTTCTTTAGAGTAAGTTCTGGACAGATTGGTATTGTTGCTAATGGAACTAAAGTTGCTCAGTTCCCAACATCTACAGGGTCTTCAGGACAGTTATTATCCACAAATGGAGCTGGTGTATTGTCCTATGTTGATGCACCATCTGGAGCAACTGGTGGTGGGTCTGACAAGGTAATAGTAGAAAATGGGACAACGATAACAACTAACTACACAATCGGAACTACGTTTGGAGCTACCTGTAATGCTGGTAGCTTTGGACCTATTACAATAAATGCAGGCGTGACCCTCACGATACCTAGCGGTTCAGTCTATACGGTGGTTTAAATTATGCCTATTGCAATCAACGGAACAGGAACATTATCAGGAATATCTACAGGAGGTATCAGTGATACAAAAGCCATAGCAGACGCAGCTATGCCTCAAGGAGCCATAATAAATGAATCATCTGTAAATGAAACAGGTGTCGTTTCTTCAACTGCAGCACAAGGTGGATACTCAGGTGCTTTAATTTCAATATCATATGCAGCTGCAAGTTCTAGTAATAAATTATTAGTCATTGCTCAATTTAATATAGCAACAACGACATCTGCTGCCCTTTATGCCACTTTACACGTTGCAGGTAGTCCTTCTTATAGAGGTAACGCAGATGGAAATAGAAACAGAGTAACGGCTTCAGCAAGGCCAGGAAATGATGGAGGCCAAGAAAATTTTTCTATTGTGCATTTAATTAGTTCACCTTCAACAAGTTCAACTACATATGACGTAAGAGGAAGTCATGCACAAGATGCAAGTTTAACTATGTATTTAAATAGAACAGAAGATGATGTAAACCAAAATTATGAGGGAAGATGTGCTTCCTCAATTACAATTTTGGAGTTTGTAGGCTAATGGGTTTAGATCACGAAGCAATTAGGAAAGCATACCCACAAGTAACTTTTATTAAAGATACAGGGTCAATAATAAAAGATGCTTTTGAAAATGTTGTTGTTGTTGAGCAGTCAAAAATTGACGCTGCACGAGTAACGCTAGACGCTGAAGCTGCAGCTGTAAAATATAAGACTGATAGAACGACTTATGGCTCCACAACCTATGCTTCTTTTGGTGATCAGCTAGATATGTTATACAAGGATATTGTTGCAGGTAAACTAGATACAACGGGTACATGGGCAACCCATATAAAAGCAGTAAAGGACGCTAATCCAAAACCATGAGTTCTATTAAATTAACAGCTGATTCTGGAGGAGGTACTGTAGAGCTTAAAGCTCCAGCTACCACTGGAAGTAATGCAGCGAAACAATTCATTCTTCCACAAAATGATGGGTCAGCATCCCAGTTTATGAAAACTGATGGCTCAGGAAATTTATCTTTTGCGTCTGAAACAGCAGATTTTGTAAAATTAGCAAGTCTTTCAAGTAGTACTCAAGTTTCAAATCTTACTTTTGATAGTTTAGATACTACGACTTATAAGTATTTTAAGTTTGTACTAAACACTTTACCTGAAGTTGATAATGCTTACATAAATTTTCGATTTAGAGTTAGTGGATCAGATCAGTCAAGTTCTAGTACTTATCACTGGGGTAATATTGGAATCACAACCAATACAGGAAGTTTATATGATGAAGCAAATGTTTCTGACTATGGAAATGTAATTAATAATGCTGGAAATCAGTCTGACGAGGGTCATAGAGTTGTCATGGATATAGTTATGAAAAAATCTGGAGAAGCTGCAGTTTCCAACTACTGTGCGATTCAGGCATTTAGACGAGATAGTAGTGGTAATGGTAGATTTGAAAGTAGCGGAATATGTCTCGTTTCAGACGTAAATCCTGATGGTTTTAAAATTTTTATGCATGCAGGAAATATTGTTAGTTACAATTACTGCCTTTATGGAGCAAAACGCTAATGGCTAGATATCATTTAATTAACGGAAAACGTATTGCTTTTACTGCAGAAGAAGAGGCTGCAAGAGATAAAGAAGAAACAGACGCAGTTGCTGAAATATCAGCTAAAAAATATAAAGCTGATAGAACAAGAGATGGTTCTACAACTTATCCAAAAATAGGAGATCAATTAGATTTACTTTGGCATGCAATAGATGCTGACTCAGATTTAAAAGTTAAGTTTAGTGCATTCTATAATTCTATTAAGGAAGTAAAAGACGCTAATCCAAAACCATGAGTACATTAAAAGTTGGAGGAATAAGAGGAGTATCAGCATCATCGGATGCGATAACAGTAGCTAATGATGGTACTTGCACTGCCAATGTTACTAACAATTTAAGTAATAGAAACAAGGTAGGAAATGGAGCAATGCTTTGTGCCCAAAGGGGTACATCACATTCTCCTGGTGCTTCGTCTCAAATATATACATTAGATAGATTTCAGCACATTGCTACAACTGGGGTTGCTTTTGATGCAACTGTGACTCAAGATTCATCAGCACCAGTAGGATTTTCAAAATCATATAAAGTTACTCCTGATGCTACTGACACACCTACTGGAGGTGGAAACGGATGTATAAGAACAAAAATTGAAGGTCAAGATCTACAAGATCTCGCTTATGGTGGATCAGATGCTAAAAAAGTAACAGTTTCTTTTTATGCAAAATCAGCAGGATCAAATAATAATCAGCAATATACATTTCAGTTAAGACATTTTGCTACTGATGGTACACAAAGATCTATAAATGCACCATTTACAATTACTTCAAGTTTTCAAAGATTCATCTTTTCATTTATTGGAGATACAGCAGTAGACATAATTAATAGTACTGGTCTAGGAATGGAACTTGTTTGGCAATTAGCATCTGGACCTGATGATATTACATCACAACAAACTACATGGGTAACTACTAATTTATTTACTTGTGTTACAGGACAATCTAATTTTTTAGACAATACAAGTAATGAATTTTATTTAACAGGAGTTCAGTTAGAAGTAGATCATACAGGATCAGGCAAGCCAACAGATTTTGAACACTTAACTTATGCTCAAGAATTAGAACGCTGTAAAAGATATTTTTTCATGATAGGAAAAGATTCATTTAGAAACAATAATAGAATGTCATTTCCATTTATTAATGAAGCTCCTAGTAATCTTGGTGGTTATATTGATTTTAGATTTCATCCAGAAATGAGAGCAGCACCAACAGCAACTATCGGATCTGAGTTAGAATTAGGAAGACCACAAGTTGATATGGGTAATCATCATGTCTCTAGTTTTAATAATATGGGACGTGCTGGTTGTTTTTTCTTTCAATATACTAATCAAACTGGCAGTACTGCAGATTCAGACAAGTATATAAGATGTGGTCATGACGATCAAGCTTTTGCAGAATTTTCAGCTGAACTTTAATTATGGCACTCTATAAATTACATAAAGATCCACTAACAGGAGAAACTGATTTTGTATTTAAAAATCTTGATAATCCTCCACATAGTTGCATACCTTTTGACCCAAACAATGTAGATTATCAAGAGTATCTTGAGTGGGCTAAAACTAACACTCCTGATCCAGCCGATGAGGTAGGTACTTTTTTTGAATAGTTAGACTGGTTAGTTTATAAAAATACCAGTAGAATAAAAATATAAGATTTTTTTAAAAAATGCAGAAAATTTTTAATGCAATAGCTGTTGCTTCGGGTGTAGTTTCTTTGACCGTTGTAGGAGCTGGATTAGGTATTTATTTAAACAAAGATGCAATCATCAACAACATTAAAGAGAAAGCGTTAGAAGCGGTTACAGGCAGCTTAGGAGATACTTTAGGTGATTCATTACCAATACCTGAAACAACTGGTGGTGTAATTCCTGAACTGCCTAAAAGTCCATTTTAAAATTGTCTGAAATAAATCAAATAAATATAAATAAATTAGAAATAATTCCTATTAATAGTTATATTCATACGCCTATACAATCTATACCTTTCAGTCCTCCTGTAACTTTAACTATTGGCAATCCAATAATACAAGTGCCAGGTTGTGTTGTATTTAATCCTGCTAATGAAAAATCAATAAAACTTGTTACTGAAGATGATAGAGGTAATAGGACTTTATGTGATGGAACTGTGCCATATTTCTTTCCTATGGATTATGTTCCTGAAGATTTAGTTTTTGTAGAAGATGTAGCTGCACCTACTGTAACTCCAGCTCCAGAATTAGAAACTCCTCAACCTAATTTAGATAATATTCCCCCACCACAAAAAGAAGTTGAATGCCCTGCTCCAAATCAACCAAGAGTTGGAGACTTAACACGTAATGGAGAAGAAAAAGTTATAGGTCATGAACTCAGTGCTGATAAAAAAACTTGCATAGTTTTGTACGAACCAACCACTGCAGCTGATAAATATTTACCAAATACATCTCAAGTCAGTACAACCGCAGCAATCGCTGTAGTAGCAACGGCTTCGGCAGCAGCAACACCCTTATTATTAAGATTAATACGTCCATTATTAAAGCAATTATTTAAAAAAATTCAGGCTTTATTTGGTAAAAAACAAGGAGAAAAATTTAAAGGATTAAAAAGAAAGAAAAAAC